>ENA-UOTX01000014-UOTX01000014.1-compost-metagenome-genome-assembly--contig:-NODE-14-length-147538-cov-11.903093_pt1 | contig 147538 bp, 103 predicted proteins | sample MGYA00238143_ERZ746982 | MGnify/ENA primary metagenome ERZ746982 (study PRJEB28758, sample SAMN06268862) | compost metagenome | isolation source: single cell | place: USA: California, Emeryville... | reverse complement strand
TAGTGACTAAATCATAGCTGTTAAAGTTGTGTTTCTGATCTCGAAGGTAATTTTGCAAGTCTAAATTGTGCCCTTCAGTGCACAACTGTAAGAACCTGAGCATTTTTTCAAGGATTCTGGACTTTATGTCCTTGTCCCTTGTGATAACATCATCAACAGATCGATCTAGAATCGTTCTGGATATTCTTTCACTTCTGGCAGCATTTCTGGTAAAGAAAGCTGCTTCGAACTCAGTCTTTAATCTTTCGATCTGCTGTCTGATGAAGGTATAGAACCGCCTGAACATGATCTCTGATTTTGGATAGGAAGTGAAAAAGTGCAAGATAGTCTTCTGGACTTTCTTATTGCCACCATCAAGCAACGTGATACCAAAATTGAGGAAGCTTTCCAATAAGTCGTGAGGCAGTTCCACATGCTTTGAATCCGATAAGACGCTCAAAATCATCTCCATTGCGTCTTCTTTATCCATTGATTCCTTGTTTCAACACATAATTAAGAATACACTTTCAAAAGTCAAGTGCTACCTGCATCAGCTGCTTATCTGGCGCATCTTCGATGATCCTTGTCAATATCTCCATTGTCCTCATCATCGTTTTGATATTCGCACCGGTATTAAGCCCTTGTCGTAAATACATGATCAGCTTCCTGAGAATTTCGCTTATCCCGAACACTGGTAGTTTATATTTTTTTATCGCCTCTTCGGTGAAGTATTTGTGAAAGTTCACGATGGCCTCACTCAGAGCTTGGGTTTCAGCTTCGTGCTCCTATACGAATTATTTTCAGTTTTTCAGAGCGACAAGAAAGTCCATTACCTCTCTAAATAGTCTACTGTTTTTAAAAATATAAAGGAATCTGCGCCAAACGTCAGCTGGAGAGTCTTTTTTGTTGACCTGTGGATTAGCAAAGCCCGGCCTCTTTTTCATGAATCCAATAGGAGACCTATCTTCTGTTTCTACCTCTTTCTTTCTCGATTCTATTTCATCAAACTTATTTGCAAAATCATTCGAATATGTCTGTTCATCAAACACAACTTTCGTGAGATTTCGCAGCGCGTCCACGCTAGATTCTTTACCATAGGCAGGATAAGCGAGCATCTTGTCAGAGATTGAAATAATGAGGTTTTGGATGACTTCAAAATCGCGATTTTCTCCATTGTTTGAAAGCTGACCATCTATTAAAATCTTTTCAACATATGTCGCCAAGAAGGGCGTAAATTCATCGAATAGATAGGTCAGATAGTCAGTGTTGTAGGGGTTCTTCTCATTGATATGAATGATTTTGTTGTGCTCGGCAACCAGCAACGCAGACACCGCCTCGCCTGATTGTTCCCAATGGTAAATCGTCCTGTTGTCAGTGTCTAGGTAGACTGCTCCTATCAACTGAAGGATTTTGCTTTTGATCAAGATTATTTGTTCCTGTGGAGGACGTGAGATTTCTTCGGTAATAACCGGAGCTTGATCTGGCTTATTGAGCTCGTTAAATATTTCTCTGATAACCGATTCGTCCTCTTCATCATTCATATTCACCAGAATTTTCTTTTCTTCGACGACGTCACTAAGTGCCACGAATTCCAGTAAATATTTTAAAGAGAAAGCTCTTCTGAGTCGACCATGGCTGAATTGTAGTTTATCATTGCCTTTTGCGATGAGAAGGAGAATCTTGAAAATAAATTATGCTTATTATGAAATATTAATCACGAATGTGGATTACTTCTAAGAGTTTTGCATGATACAAGCCTGGTTCATCTGTGTATGAGAGGCGGATAAATTCAGATGGGCCTTCGACTGTAGGCTCTGCCTTATCGAAAACAAAAGCAAGCCCTCGTTCAAGTTTGTTTTCTTGTGCATAAAGGATTTCCTGCTCTCGAGAGGTTAGATCGAAGTAGTTCGGAAGCAGTTTTTTAAAAATGGTCATTTGTATATCATAAAGAGGATTTCCATTGACTGTTTGAATAGTCTAATTGTTAAAACAGAAATGATTAGAAGGATGATGAGGGAAAAGGTATTCTTACAATCAGAGGCTCAAGATAAATCGCTCTTCGACCGTTATTTTCAATCGCTTCGAGAACACAGTCGATAATATAATTGCCATATGTTTCGCAGATATACTTATTATCCCTGCAAATTTCACATACAAGCTCGATTTGTCCTATTTCGAGGTCCAAGTTCGTGAGGAATAATTTCATTCTCTCACTAAGCAGTTTTTGATTGGATTCATTCTCCTTGCAGAACAATGCCAGACACTTAAAGGCGGATTCAAATAGATCTCGAAGTTTTTCCTTTATGTGTGCAGCTGTATCATGATGTTGAATGGCTTGCTTCAAGTGGAACATGCCGTTTTGTAGTAGTTCAAAAATAACAGCATGGCCGTTCAAATTTGCAAACGTATTCTGCCGAACAGCGCTGATCTCTATTCCACTCTCGGAATCAAGAGTCTTCTCCTTCATGATGGCTCTATGAGAAAAAGCAATTTGTTAGGAGAGAAAATTAATTGAAAAATGCAAACTTTTGTAGTGGGTTCTTTTCCATTGAAATGTTCTGCTCCTTGACGCCATTCACTTGACCTTTTTGCTTGGAAAAGATGTTTTTAAATTCGTTCAGGATCTCAAGCACATAATCCACTTCTGGTTCATTTGCACCTCTGCTAACGTATGCCGCAAGCCAAACCTATATTGAGAAATAATTCGTTAAATTTTGTGAAAAGTGAGGGTATTTACCTCTGATCTTTCAGCGATAAACCTCAGTTCTTCAAGTTTAGTTTTCATTTTGCTGTAAAGATAGATATCGTCGTCTTCAAAAAGTACTTCGATTGTTTGCAAATTGTCCATTAGCTCTTGCTTTTGGTTAAAACTCTTCATAATCAGCTCCAACAGGTGATGCTGCAATTTGATATCATCAGTATTTACAAAAGTAATCAGCAGCGAAGGAAGCGCTTCGACACCTTGATGGTGAGCATTTTGCTTGTCACTCCCAAAGATAAGCTTATCGAGATCGGGAAAGTCTGGCTCAGATGTGTAATTTATGAACTCGCGATTAGTAGCGGCTTGATTATTCTTTCCTTTCTTAAATATCCCTTTAAACTTGTTCCAAACTCGCCCAGCTCGAGATTTGCTCAGGTTCTTGTGATCAACATCCTCGATGCCTGTTAGCATGACTGTCGGCAGAACTGTATAACCTTCTGTATCGATATACTTCATTAAGGTCTCAGTGATTTCAAGGATATTAGATTGAGAAAACTCTTTCCCTTCTTTGGTAATAATTTTGTCGAACCAGCGCAGGAAATTTTGAATTAAGAAATCCTGGCGCTGGTTGAGCATGTGGATCAAAATCTCAGCGACTCGCTCTTTCGTTTTGTATTCAGTCTCTGATGAATCAGCAGTTTTTCCTTTGGCCGCCTCGTCGATTGTGGTGATTAAACTCAAGAAACCTTTCATCAGTGGATGATTCGCTAATTTCAAATCATCAGGAGATTCAGACAGCACCTTTTGAGATTTTTTGACACGAGACCGTCCAAATACTGCGCTCGACACCATATTCGTAAGGCCTCGGCCTAAATCCGCGAAATTTCCAACAACTGAAGTAAAAGCTGACGCAACGGTTCTCTTTTTTGCCAATGATTTATTTGTATGGCTTGTTTCTATAGAGTTTACAGTTAGAATGTCGTCAATTATAAACTAACTTACCTCGTAGTGCAGAAAGAGCATAGCTGATGGTTGGATTCGATTTATCATACTCCAAGATCACGAAGAGCTCGCGAATAAATTTAGAATTAAGCTCCGGTTTTCCAAGTGCGCTAAAGATATCGAATTTAGTCATTTTTAGAAGTAAGTATGCAATATTTTGAATCAATTCGTTGTCGAGGAAATCTGTGACATAGACCCTAACGTCCTTTGGAGAGTCAACTGCGATTGATTCGCATTTTTGTCTGAGCTGATGATGAATTTTAATTCTGGTCTCTGTGATTATTTTCAGGACTTGGTCAAGCAGCGCGGTGATTAATTGCTCTTTCATGAGCTCGTAATGTTCTTGTACTTTTAATTTTTGCAGCCGAGGGCTTCCGATAAAGATAGACTCTGTTCTAGACAATTGTCTGAACACAACGCACTTCGAAGGCTTTTGCACTTCATTGAATGGCTCATGGTCAATATACAGCTCAACGACTAGCTCACAGAATGCTGCTCGAAGCTCTTTTTATTTTGTGATAGTCATGAGTAAGCAAGAATTTTTCATAATGGGATTTACTTGTCGATAGATTCTCATTATAAATCTGTTTGAAAGTCAATTCTATTGGAAATTGTGGCTCTAATGAGGTTTTCCAGAGATAGTTTCGATTAGAGAGGAGCTTCGACAGCAGTTTGACTTGCTCCTGGAAATAAATGAGCTCTTTGCTTAGTTCTTCCTCTTTTTCTTGCCTAAGATGGGTTGTTATTGATTGTTCTAACTAATTACACAGTACTGATAGCACTCATTCAACGCGATTTCCGTTCCATCATCTGTAGTAATGTATAGATTCCCTCCCACGCTAAGAAAAAGCATGTTACAGCAAGGTCCAGAAGTTTTTATCTTTTACGTTTTACAAGGGATAAAAATATTCTTGCTGATGCTCTGATTTGCCTTGATAATATTGTAAATAATTTCCTGATTCACAGAGATTCCTTTGCCATCGCACGCAGCCAAGCAATTGAAAAATTGTAAGAAAGACAAGGCTTGTTCTTTCGAGGGGTTCTTTGTGAGGATCCTCATGATGTAATAGATTAGATTGTTGTCGATGTTGTACAGATTCTATGAAAGATATCATTAGATGATGCATCTTCTTCACTTGAAATAACCTCTATTTTGGTTTTCGATCTATCAGGTCCAGGACGTTTTGTAGAGCTCCTAAAAACGCTTTTATTGTTAGAAAAAGTCGCTTTAAAATCTGGTGAGGCCCCTGGTCTCGCACGTATTGGACTTTTATCGTTATTATTTTCTTCGTCTTCCTCTTCTCTCTCATCAGCTATAACACTGTAGCGTTGATGCATTGACTTTTGGTTGTATTTCCAGGTCTCGGCGATTTCGAGCAGCAAATCTTCATTCCCGCGGATGATTTTAATGATACACTCAACTGCCTCCTCAAAATATTTCACCTATTTATTTCAGGGTTCGAGGAATTTGAGTAAGCTCCAAGATGATTATAATTACGTGAAATTTGATGGGAGGCAGCATGTCAAAGAAATGTTTTTGGTTCACTGGATTCGATTGGCACATTTTTGGAATAAGTTGAAAAATCTGTTTGCAAATGTTCCCCTTAGATTCGATGACTTTGGCTTCAGCAAGATTGCTTTTAGAGGCTAATAAAATAATCGGAATTTGTAATACTGCTCAGAGCTCTAAGTTTTTCACCTCGCAGCTTCTTAGACTCCATTGCTATAGTAGAAAGTCTTGATTCATGCCTCGTTGACGCTCTAATCCTCAGAAACTTTAATGTGTTAGTCAATCCGCGTCTTATAATGGTCATTACTTTTTGTATCTCTTCAACCGACATTGATGATTGTAAAATTTGCGTTAATGTCGCTAGGAAGTACTGCTCTCTCAGCAGCTTCTGCCGAAAAGTGTTTGGTTGGCCAAACTTCTGATCTGGTGAGCTTATCAATATTTTATTCAAGCAAAAATCGTTCAGAATCGATAATATCTTCAACACGTTATGAATCTTCGTTTCTAGATTCTTCAGCTTGAGTCTGTCATTGAAAATCTCTTGATATTTCTATTTCAAAGGCAATTGCTAAAGAAAATACAATAAATAATAATATCTTACTCCACGCCAAACTTTCACCAATTTAAGATATTTTTTCAATCTTGGAAAACACGAAATGAGGAAATTCGTTTCCCAAATTTCGTTCATGTTTGCTCTGCTAATCTTACAGGTGTCTTGCGCATCACATTTCCCTGAAAGCGTCGCATTAGACAGCATAGTCGTTTGGGGATGGTGACGATCGTCATGAGATCCTTTCTCAGTGATCATCTTCAACCACTTCTCACTGCAATAGTTCTGGATCAACACGAACGCATCTTTCGGTATTAAACCCGCAGATTTCGAATTATAATGATTAGAATGCGCTGAAGGAGCTGGTACGAACTTCCAGAGACTCCAGTCGTTTTCGCTTGGTTCCATGACTAAGCTGTACCTGTGAGGAGAATCCTTACGGGCAGTGAGATATAGCCCCGAAGTTAAGTTCCTCAATCTAAAGCATTGGTCCCAAGTGACATACCCACCAGCTTAAAATGCCCTATGCTCAAGAACCCACATCCCATTCGTGTGCCCCACATAATGCTGAAACTGATCCGTTTGCATCGCTTCGATAAACTCGACGAGAAAAGTCTCACTGGTTTCTGCTCTGGCGATCAAGGTTGAATTAAACTCTGAATTATTGATCCAGACCACATCACCATATGCCAAATAATTTAAATCATTCAACGGCCCATTAAACCCTTGGATCTGCCATCTCGTCAGCTCTTCAATTGACGCGTTGACTTCCTTTTTACTGAGGATATTTTTTTCAATATGTTTTTCATTAGGAGCGTTTTGACTCACGGAAGCTTCAACCTCACTAGGCAAATACTGACTGTGAGTTTGTTGACCAGGCTGAGTGTTGAATTGAAAGCTGGGAGTTCGATGATATTTGATGGTAGGAATCGGTTTTATCAATTTAAGATTCGCTTCGTCTTCTTCTTGAATAACTGTCGTTGTGTGCACATGAGGCTGCATCTTTAAGAAAGTTTGAACGCTTTTGATGTAAACAAAATCGTTTAGGTATATGATCCCTTCGGACGCCTTCTGATGCTTGAAACTTGGACCTATTTTGAAGATAGTCCACTCAGAAGGCTGCTCAACAAGCTCGAGTTTTAAATTTTCTCTTTCGATGTCGGCCTCCTTGTTCACTAAAGACAAGAATTTGTTAGAGGCAACATGCAAGAATTGCACTGGCTGCTCATAAGAGATCGGCTGACCAAGAGCTTTCTCGAAAACATCGAGATTTAATTTGATTTCCATCGAAAGCCTGTCTTTCAGCTCTTCAGCAAGCTCAAGTTTCCGAACTCCACTGATAGACTCTTTTGCAATTTTTTCTGGGAAGCTCAGCACTTCTTTTTTGACGGTGTTGTTGAAAGAAGGGTAGATTTTGAAGAGACAACGGTCGAAGTAACTTCGAGATGAACTCTTTTGACAGTTTCGTAAAGAAAGTGTCGTTTTGACAAAGCCATCGGAATAGAGGAATTCATCAATATTGTGCTGAGGACAGAAAAAAACGGTCGCACCATATTTCAAAGTTCTTGCACCGTTCTCAAGGCTGTCGTCCATTTTGTAGTCTAATCAAATAAAATTAAAACTCTTGTTTATCCTAAAAATTAATTTTCATCACTCAACTTCTCTCTAATCAACGTTGATTTGAAACAATCATGAGATTTCATGCTAATATTTGCCTTCAGGTAAATTTAAAACTCCATGCCAATCGACTGATGCTCATAGCGAGAGAGGCTATAATAGACACACAATGCAATTTTTTTTTTTCAGAATGATATCAATCCTGTACTTTTGTTCATTTAATTCTCAACCTGAATTGTTTACCTGAACTAGACCGTTTTCATTCTAGTCCCTATCATAGGAATGTGAATAATTCACATTTACATCACTCTTTCAGGTTCAAGTATGAAATAGAGAATATTACAACAAAAAAAAATTAAATAGTGTTTAACGAAATAAGTAATAAGTATTCAATTTGATGTAATTTTTTTTAATTCAAATATTTTAGTTGCTTCAGCTGATTTAAAGAAAACACCAAGTAAAATACGTCCTAAGCCAACAGAAAAACAAAATAATTTATTCGAGCGTCCCCAGCACAAAAACCGAAAGAGACACATTGAATGAAAAGGCTTCTTCATCTTCATTTTTCTCCAGAGATATAAACTTACAGTTCTTTGCATTCTGACTCTCTCAATCAGTTATATCTCCATTGAAACAAGTATCTCGCAAATAAAATCAAAACGAAAAGAAATATGAAAAAGAACCTTTTAAAAGAGAATGAATCAATAAACTAATCTGAAATAAACAAAAATAAACCAAAAAAATTCAATGAATTGCTCCTTTCACTTGTAATTCGATCTGTCGATATAATTCGGCACAGGCATGACGAACATAATTCTCATACATTCTCTCTTCCAAGTGGAGCTTCTTAAGTGCAGAGGGGTCATTGCTTCTGCGATGTGTAACTAATTTAGACGTGAGAAACAAACAGAAGAAGCTTCATTACCTGTCTGGCTTTACTCAGATAATAGCGAAACAACGGTCTTTCTCGAGTGACCTCATTATAATTTATCTCAGGAGTTGACCAGGGATCGCAACGAGAAAGAAGGAGGGTCTATATTATTATTTATTATGTTTCTGGCACGGCTCTTAAGAATTACTTGGAAAATGTCCATTTTACCTTCTTGAATTGCAAAATATAGCGGTGTTCTTCCAATCTGTTAATCAAATTAACTACATTGTCCTCTGCAGGAAGGATTACGATATCTCTGGCATCAATGTCCGCGCCAGCCTCTATAAGGATCTTTAAAATCTCAAGATTGCCTCTTTTTGCTGCCCAATGCAACGCCGTCATATGAACCTTAATTTCACATTATATCATTTTAATATGAAAGCGGCTTCAGATTTACATGGTCAAAGTCGTAGACAAGGAAACGGTTCTGAACGAGAAGATTCTGTACAACTTCAACTTCACCCAACTTGCTGGCTTGAATCAGCTTCTCAGAATTTTTCTTTTCGAACGGGCATGTACTAAAAATTTGCTTTTCCATCAACTTTTTCATTTCAATCAATTATAATTGGATTCAATTTTCGTGAATCTTACTTGTTTGGGATTTATTTTCAATTTCTTCAGGAAATTTAAAGCTTCACGGAGCTTCTTCCTGAGCTTTTTGAAGTCAGCCACTCTCTGAAATTTCTCATTGAACCTGTTAACATGTGCAACACCACGTTTGATTTCATCGTCCGTGGCCAACTTTTTATGAAAAATCGGATTGGAAGGTGGATTTATCTCAGGTAAATTGCCTTCTTCCTTTTCAAGATTTGCTTCCAGCGCATCCTTCTCTTCATCCAATTTGGATCCAACCCTAACGAAAAGCTTTGTACGTCTCTTTGAGAGACTTGGATGCGTAAGTTTTTCTATAGCTTGAAAATTCGAAAATCTTTTGGAGAGTCTTTTGTTTTGGAGAGTCCTTCTTTTCTGGAGACTCGCTGGAATGGACAGCTCTTCTTTCTTGATTTCTTCAGCACTAGGGAAAAACTTCTGAATTGGGTTACGAGAAGATATATTCTTCGGAGTATTTGAGTCAATGGTCGGAAAGATACGGTCGTTTGACCCCAAGAAACGGCTTTCTCGATTAGTATCGAAATTAAAGAAGTCCATTTCTTTTGAATCAGTGCCGTTGTTGCCTTCTTCTTGAATGTTGGCTTGTCTCGGGAAACGCTTCGGGCTAAATCTTTGTTCGAAATCTTTCATTACGTTAAGTTTCAATTGGCTCGGCTCATGGAACGAATATTCTCTTTTTGAGAGGGAATTGGTCATCGAATCCATCCTCGTCGTTGACAAATGAGAAGAGTCGGTGAATTTTGTAGAGTTCGATTTTTTCAAGTAATAATTAGTAGTAAAATGTCTTCCTGGAGAGTGCATGCTCTTATTTATTACTATTCGTTCTAGCCGAGGCTTTAGAGTGTGAAATTTAAAAGACCGAACATCCTTTTTGCCGTCTCTGTTTCGTTGAACATCTTCCACCACTTGATCACCATCCCCTTCTGAATCCACCAATATATAATCATTTTTTCTATCTTCCGTTCTGAAAGGACTGCTGATGTGTGGAGAATGCTGGCTACCCATCTCAGCATTTCTTCTTGATGTGCTTCTTGCTCCCAAGTCAATGCTATCTAATGACTCATCCAGACCCTGTAAAGCTTTCACGTTTGTAAGGTTCAACCTAACCAACCGATCCTTGGCGCTAATAATTTCATCTCTATCTCCTCTATTGTAATAACTGTTGTAATGATCAAGACTTTCTGTTTGGTTGTCGATTCTATCTGTATGCATTCCTCGGTGGCGCTCTGGAGCCTCAAACCTTCTAGTGGTTAAACTTTTCTCATTCTCTCTTTTATTTGAGGCTTTGGGCGTCTGTATGACGAGGGAGCTAAAAATCCGATTCAGTGGAGGACCCAAGACAGCTTCGTATTTCTTCACGATCCTTTGAGGTGGCGCAGCCAAATTATCATTAGTTTCGACGTTATGCTTTTGCTGAGATAATTCATGCAATCCTGCATGATGGTTCGAAGTAAATTCGGCACGATTAACTGATTTCAGAGTACTATTTTGACGGCGCGAGATTATTTTTTGAGAAGGACTCGGGGACAGTTGAGGAAGTCGCTCTTTATCAGGATGGAGAGGTTTTTCTTGGGATCTTGAGATGAGATAATTGGATTCGTCATGAGGCTCTCTAGAACGATGCAGGACAAATTGGTGATTGTGTGGCCAGGGTAGTGATTCAAAAAATCCAGGGCTTTTTGGCGAAAATTGTTTCTGGGGTGATATTTGTCGTGCTGACACACTTTCCACTTTGCTAGTAAACATTTATTTGTGAATTAAAATCTTTACGTGATGCTCGCAAGAATTAAAATTACTTAATGATAACCTCACAATATCAAGTTCAAATGAAATGGCTAAATGAAAATTGAGGTATTATTTAATATTCCTGCTCCAAGTGCTCTAAGATGAATGAATTTCAGCATGTATATTCCCTTTACTTCATATTGAGTATCAGATAGTGTATATAGGTATTCAAATAGAGATTTTTCAGGTGAATCAATCCTCATAACCTGAGGAAACTGTCGATCTTAGAGCTTTATCTCTATAAAGCAAATATCCAGCACTTTCTTTTTATCTCTCTCTCCACGAAAACTTTGAATTATAATCTTATAACAACTTGAAAATGAAATATGCGACAAAAATAAACAGAATGAAGAAACTAAAATAATAGACATATTGTGTTTGACAACTATTGCCACTTATTTGTATCGTACGTTCATTTAACGACTGTATCGCTCGATTATTCCCAATGCCTTTCGCAAAAGTCTCATTACCCGCCCATCTGGAAGTCAGATGAGCAAGTTGATCGCCTGGAATGGTCAGTACCTGCTGAAGCACATACCAGTTTACAGACTCCGTACAAGGCGGCGCCGTCAGCGATCCTTTGTAAGTGAAATAGACCAAGGGCGAGGCTAACTGCGGAGAAAGAAGGCTATCTAGGTTAATATTGATTTCTTGGGTTTCATTAGCGAGATTCCCAAGGGACAAAGCTGTAAAAAATGGATTTGGCTCAGATGAATTGTCTACTTTGAATAGAATCGAAACAATTGCAACTGTTCTCGCATCAGTTGAGTCCGAAGCAAATTGGTCTGCGATTTTGTGAACTATTTGCAGTTCGGCATCGTAGGAAACTCCTTGGATCGTATGCTCCGAAGGTGCGTGAATAAACATCCCTGTTCCAATATAGCCTAAAAGCACATTGCTGGTATCAGTAGCATAGAGCTGAGAGAATTCGCCATCTAGCTGATAAGTATACCCATTATCGACTACAGCAGTTGTAACCATTGAAGACGCGAGCTTCAAATCAAAAACCATTGAATCGCTACATGATGCTTGCGTTGCCGAGAGATCTATTGGCGATTGCTGAGAAGATACGCATGAACCACCCCAATCTGCACCTTTCAAACTGTAGTTATATGCTCCTGCAGACTCCAACAAGCGATGAGGCTGAGCATGGGCTCGTGGTACGAGAACCAAGCACAAAATCAGAACGAAAACCAGAAAATTTCCAGTCATTTATCAGTTTAAGGACTAATTTATTACAGTAACTTAAATCAAACGAAATTAAGCATAGTTTCTATTAAAATTTACCGATTTATCTATAATATAAGGGGCTTTTACTCAATATACACTCTTGGTTTGAAGCCGTTAAAATTTCGAAAAAATAGTAAAAAGTTCTATGGATCAATGAAACTGATACTTGGAGGTCGAGGATTATCAAGTGTATTTTTCGAAGAAGCTCGTTGCTGATTATCAAGATTCGTACGGGTTGATGGTCGCTCGTCCAGCGCGTTTTTCGAGGAGGGTTTCTCCTTGATTTCTTGCATTGTTGCTCCTGCAGGTGAAGTTCCAGTCTGATTCATCAGTGACTTTATCAACTCTTTAAAATATCTCTCAAACGCGTTTCCTGAATGCTCAAACATCAAGTCGAAGTCTGGAGGGTTGCGGCTGTTACTAAGATGAGTAACATAGCATTTGCCATTGATTTCTCTAACCCCAGGCTGATTGGGGTTGTTCTTTTCTATGATTTTTTGAAAATCAGCGATCGGGTCTGACTCTAGCTTGTCCTTGTAGCTTTTCTTCATGTTTTCCCTCACAAGCCCATTACGACTCAAAAGCTGGCTCTTTTTCGCTTCGTAGTTCCTCTGACCAATGTATACTTTATACTTTACCGTCGTTTTGGTCGTAGTGGTAGTGTTTGCTTGATGAGCTCTGGGAGTCATCAGAGACTCTTCGAATTCGGGATCTCTCAGTATCAGATCTAATTGCGCTGCCGCGCTTTCATCTTCGTCTTCAAAACGTTTCCTAACCGGTTCTACTTCCACAGTATCGTCATAATAAGTACCGGCGTCTTTCGTAAGAGAATATGCGATTCGAGAGCGACTTACATTCGAACGGACTGAAAACAGTTCTCTAGATATCGAGTCTCTTCTTTTATACTGCTCGTCATTTTCAGCTTCCTTCCTATCGATATAGAAGACGATGGGCAGATTGAACTTCGAGAGGAACGTGTAACACAAGGTTGTAAATTTCTGAAACCTTCCCTTAACCCTTTCGTAGTTTGCTTCATACTTTTTTCTTATAGCCGAGGTCCTCGGCTCGAGGTCACCTTTCATACATCTATCGTGATATAATTGCGCTTTTGGGAGATCCCCTGACAGGAAATAGACTCGCCCGATTGCGTCATAGATAGCGAGTTCTTGGTTCTCTGAGCCATCTGCCCAGGCGTATTGCAAGGCTAATCGCAACATATCCATAGCTGCTTTCATATTATTCATTAGCTTGCATATTTCTGACAGCCCTCGTAGAGCGGTGATTCGGACACTGTTATTATGCGTGTAGCAGCCAGCGATTCTGAGCTGGTTGAAGTAGAGCACAGCTTCGTTGTATCTCCTGAAGATATTTGCGATTTCTGCGAGGAGTTGGAGTGTCGACAGAAACATGACCATGCTATTAATTCGCACAGAGTATTGCATTACCTCATGTAATATCCGCATTAAGCCATTGTAATCTCGCACTTTCTTCTGCGTATAAAACCGCTTCCTCATCTCAGTTAATTTAGTTAGCGCGTCCTCTTTCGGAAGCATCGACTTTGTCTTTTTTCCGGGGCCAATTGGTTTAATTAGCCTATTTAACAACGAGGTTACATTATCTTTCGCCGCTTTCTCTTGTGCTTCTTTGTTTTCTATCTTGGTGATAGACTCTGATGACGTTCCAGATCGTATAGTTGAAATGCGGTGCGTGGTTCTGTCTCTGCCTCGAGAAACTTTTCTCATGCTTGAGAAGGAACCTCGCGGAATATGTCTAGACTCGATGCTTGATCTTTTTCGTGCGCGCTTCTCCTGGTCGATGTGATAAAAGGACTCGATACTCGACAAGTCCGTAAAATACGAATTTATGTCTTTCAAGACGCTCTCCTTATTTTCTTTGGGCTGCTGCTGCTGAGATTGTTGAGAAAAAGGTCTCATGCGGTCATTGAGGGAGAAGCTGTCATTCAGATTGGACATAAAGCCGCGACTGTTGTTGAATAGTCCAATGGTGCTTGGAGTTCCTCCTCGTTCAGCAAAAGACTCATCAGCTGCGTGAAAACTGATGGTTGTGGTGTTCATGGTGTCGATGATCGGAGTTGCCCGAGTTGGAAAATGGAAGGAGTGGTCTGGAGTTGAGGATTTGGTGATAAATTTCTGGAATTTAGAGCGGAGATCAGGAACTTTCTGACCTTGCATTTTTGCGTTGAGCTTTGAAGCAAAACTCTGCTGGGCCTGAGCACGAGCTCCGTGCAATTTAGGATCTCGGAAGGTGAGTTCCTCTTCCGGCTGTTCTTCGATTTTAGTCATGATCATTTTGTCGCGCTGATTTTGCTGCGCTCCCAACTGATTGTTAAATGCGATTTAATTTCGCACAGTAGTGAGAAAAATAAAACGTATCGGATACTATTAACAATATTTCGCAATATTAATTCCCTCATCTATAAGAAAGAGATATCATTTTCTTCTTTCGGTATCCCTCACTAATCATCTTGTCTCTCAGATGGAATCACTAAAGAATAAATTGAAGTTTTATTTGTGATTTCTTTGAATATAAAATTAGATATAAGAACATGTTGCTCATAAAAGAATAAATATGCAAATTTTATAATATGTAAAATGGGTACACAGGTATAACGAACAAGGTCTATCCACTCGATCCCAACTATTCCTAGAAAGAGTATTCGACTCATCATAAGAGTCGCTATCAGTCGTTTTCTCACCAATGTTTATTTTATTAACTTTTTCAAAAAAAACAAAAAAAGAGTTTGCTTAGCCTTGACATCAAATCATTAATTTTCCATCAGAATCAAGCTTGCTTTACCTCCGAAAATCGTGATGCGAAAATTTGTAACCTTCGATGATAAGATTTTCATAGTAAATTATTTCCTTGAACCGCCAGGAAGGACAGAAGAGTTTACTCTCTCAATGTAATTGTTAAGACTTTGCGCTCGTAGCGAATGTCACTCTCTTTTTGGGTTTTTCTTCTGCTTTTCGAGCGTTCTTCGAATTACGTTTTTTAATGATGCTTGATTTAAGTGACTCTGATTCCAGGACTAAAGATGAAGGGAGTTTATCTGGGTTTGTCATTGGAGTCGAGCCATCAGGATTCGGATTTCCAGTTTGAGTATTAGAGTCAACATTGGTTAACGAAGAGATTTTATGGACGTAACCCGTTTTTCTCAGGTTTTTCTTTGGAAGATCTCTGTTAATACGAGTGAGCCACGTATTGAGTCCTTCGGAGCGATTATCAAAGATAGTCTTCACCATGTTCTCGAGCTTTCTATTAATTTTTTCTTGAAACTCTTGCTTATCAGTTTCATTCTCAAAGCAAGGAGGCGTATTCTGTCCGCCCTCTGACTGAGATTTCGATTCGGCAAGTGGGTCCCCTTCTGTTTTACTCGGAGACTCGTTGTTAGCCGCCTCTTCTTCATCACCACCCATGAGACTTATATCGATGGATATATCAAATGGGTTACATTCGGGATCTTCTTCAGGACTTTGATTAGAGAGTAACCCTTCCGGTATCTCTATTCCATAGTCATTATACTCTTTGCTATTATCATGCTTCATCTCTTGAATTTCTATTTCTTGAATTGAGGTTCTTCCTAAATTATTATCATCTTTCGGGCTTATTATTATCTTAGGTAAATCCCCTTCTAGGTTATGCTTTTTCGAGAAATCGTGATTGCTTGGGAAAACGGCTTTAGAGCTTTCTTGTTGCTCAAGATCCGGAATTTTTTTATCTCTTTCTTCAGGTCTTTCCTCAGTTCGAGGAACTGCTGCCTGACTCGTATAAAATGATTTCAGTTTCAGGAGAATGAGTACTGCAAACATCACTCCCAGGAGTGCAGTGGATAAGTAGATTAGTATAGAGAACTTTTTATGCAAGAAGTCGCTGCAAAAATCGCTTTGTTTTCTTCGCAAACCAATGATAGATATCAGCATATTGATTAGAACCAGTGTAATAAATAGCGACTGGGTCGTAAATCGACATCTATTAAAGTATTTTCCCAGCTTTAGATTGATTCTCTGAGTTTGATCGGCATTATTTGCGTTTTGCTGCCGTTCTAGCTTTCGGTGCCAATAAAGCTGACACGGGAGATTACAAACGATAAAAAATATCCCTCCGGCTACCGAATCCCAAATTATCCAGTCATATAACTCATCTCCTTCAAAAAAACATTTATCTTGGACTCGGCCTTGGTTGAGCCCGAAAAATAACGACCATGAGAACAGGAACAAGCTTCTGCCTATGTTTGCAGCAATGATTTTGACGTTTTCTTTCAAAATACATCGCAGACCCATCCCTTTCAGTTTTTTTTTTTTAATTTAATATTGAAGCGAAATCGCTAATCTTACCGATCTGAATCTCAAAGAACTTTTTTTTTTCTTCGTTAAAATTTAAATTTGAGATAATTAAAAGTAACACAGTAGTGTAAACGCACATTGTACGTATCTTCCACAAAATATTTATTTACACTCAGAACAAACATCCGTTAAGACCAATAAATCCTAAGTTTCGTTTCGATAGGATTAGAACACGCTGGGCAATACGCGTAGTCTGGTGAGCATTCAGAACAGGAGACGAAATGTGAGCAGGGAAGAAAAACTATTTCTTTGGTTCTCTTGCGACAAATCGCGCAATATGATTTCCCTGTGTTCTTCTTCGGCTTTTCCTGTGCTTCTGCTGCTGATTGGTTGCTGGTGGATTTCACGTTCTTATTGATGTGTAGCTCGCTCAGCGGATCATCTTTTGAGTTCTTCTCGCCAGGTTTCAGCTTATCTGCGCTATCATCTGACTCATCTTCAACGTTATCCCATCCATGAGCGTTCTCATTCTCCATTTGATTTTTTTTCAAAGCGAGGATTCGATCTCGGTCTGCGCCGGGATCAAAAGACATAATCTCTCTATTGGGCTTCATTTTCATAGCTGTGCAAAAGTAATTATAGCTGGCTTTGAGTTTTTTATAATGGATCCTGTCAAACATTAGAAACTTCATGGTATTCAGCACGGTTGTCTCGATAGTGGAGAAATCATAAACCAAATCGATAACCGCGTCCTTTCGAGCTTTATCTAGCTTAGTTTTGAAAATTCCATTGAGAATCTTGAATATTTTGGTTCGAACAGCAGCTAGTAATCCTTCCTTAATCGTAATGTTTCCAAGTGCATCGAGAATTTCTTGGTTTTCTTCTCCTTTGAAATGCTTAAGCCTATTTATCGCGTCATATAAGATCATTGTTCTCTCCAACGGAGTCTCGTGTTTGATTTGATTCAGCACGTTGTACAGAGCCTTCAACCCCTCCTTCGCTTCGGAGCTAAGATGTGGAGGTACATGTGAAAGATCAAATTCCATATGGTCCTTTCGCCATTTATTTGATTTCTCTTCTTCAATTTCATCTGACTCGCTACTATCCGATGAATCTTCTTCTTCAGCTCTCACATTCCTTTTTTTCAACAGCGCTTTCTTTTTAGAAACTTTGATATTATCAGGATTTGCCGCTTCTTTTTTATCTTTTAATCCTTCAGATTGGATTTCTGATTTCTCTTGAATAGCCTGCAGAGGTTTCTTGTCTTGATTTTCCATCGCTTTTTGGTTTGAATTGAGAGAGTCGGATTTCAACTGCTCAAAATTGTGTTTAGATGACGCCTCATCAGGCTCGCAGCCAGCGTTTTCGTTTTGTTTGGGTCCGTGTAGATATTCCAGAGTGGCTTGTATTTTCTTCTGGTTATTGAGAAGGTAATCGCTCAATTTTGTTAATCCTTTATGTTTGCTTTTGGTGTATGCTATGTGAATTTGCTCTTCCGGGAATCCCATTTCCTTCAGACTATCCAAATCCTTTTTTGGAATGTTGCTAGTGATTGCAGGGTGCTTTTGCTTTAACTGCTGCATGAGGGGATTGTCTCTTATTCCGGATCGAATTGAGATACTTTTGAACTTTTCAAATAAATTAGGGCTAGTTTAGACAATCTACCTCTATATAAGTATCGCAGCGAATCAAAATCGATTATTGATAATTAGCATTTGTTGAAAAAGAATTATCAATTTCCGAAATAAGCTTTAGAATGGTTACTGTAAGGCAAGTAGTAGAATCAGCGACCATTTGCCTTCTAAGAAAGGAATCGAGCACCTGAAAAGAAAAGTAGTAGCAACATGAGAGAGAGAATGTGGAATAAGGATATTATTGTCGGTAACAATCTTGATGATTTCTCTCCATATAATTGTCCTTAACCTTGAATTTCAAGGTATATATGGATCCTTAGTGAAAAATGCACTAAAGAAGTAATTTTCATTAACATTTTTGCCGGGTGTTCGAAGCGTTGTGAAATAATTCATCGAAACGTGTATTTCTGTCGAAATACGCATAATTCCTAAAATAGAAAATTAAGAAACCTGTATATGAATTAGTGTATCAGCTTAAATATCGGCTTTTCTGAGTAGTAAGGTTCAACTACCCCGCAGTCGGTCACCCAGAAGCTGATTTTCTTAAAAAAGACTTGAAGTCATACCAAAATCCAAAAAACCCAAAGGAATTGGCATTGTGAAGAGGTGCAGGGATATTTTTTATCTTATCGTTGAGAAACTATATCTTGATAAAGATCTTAGGCTTTAACAATGTCTACATGAACAGAGGAAGCGTAAGATGCTCCAAGCGAAAAGAAGATATTTTTGAATTCGAGAAGATCTGCTCAAGAACGGCGGAAAATTTTCCGTATTGATTTGAAATTTCCGTTTTGAGAATTAGATTCTAAAAAATCATTCTTTATTAATATATAGAAAGATTTTTTCTATCTTATATCACCTTTTTCCATTAAACAAGAAAATATCGACGCTGTAATCCTGATAATTGGTAGCTTTCTGTTAAACCAAGACAGGAAAAAAGTGAGAAAGCGGAATTCTATTCGCATAGATGTTCCGTAAACTATACCGCTGATCTAATTTTATTACGTCATGCAAGATTAAAATTTCGTACATTAAATTTTATAGCAGCTATTTGAGCGATTAATTTTTACTTAAAGTGCTGAGAAAATTTTAAAATTCCAATCCGGAACTGAAAAAAATGAAATCGGAATCTCCTGTCCGCGTTACCCGTATTTCACAGAACATCGGCTTTGAGGACTTCATGAAAGATGCCTACGTAAAGGACGCACTAAAAAGAATTGCGGAGGCCAGAGTTACCAAGGTAAATCTAACTCGATTTCCATTAATCAATAGCCATTTGTTCAGCGTGATCTCAGAACACCCGAGTCAAACGAGCTGATCCTCGAAGTCGGGCGCTCCAACCCGCTAGTTGGGTCGCAGCTCACTCAGAATTTCACTCGAGAAGCGCTTCACCAGCAAATCTCCCAAAAGTGGAAGGAAGTTAGCGTTGAAAATACACCAAGGGAGCAGTTATCTCCAACTGTAGCTAACAAAGCCTTTCAGACTCAATGGTAAAGTAAATCTGATATAGCTTTCGCCATAACGTATTTCAAGTCTAAGAGACATGATCTTGCCGACGACGACGACCGCGAGGCAAATAAGAAACTCTGTTAGACACAATACACTTCAGCCTCATCATACCAAATTCGCTGTCTTACCTCGAGAAAAAGGGCGATTTTCAGGATATCTCTCGACCTTTGATGATCTGGACAAGGACCAGCCGAAGGAATTTCCAGATAAAGTGCAGACTTGCGGTGAGATTCCGACTCTCAGAAGCAAATCCTTCCTAAAAAGCATATCGTTGCCTTCAATTGAGAGCCCTACCAATAAAAGGACATTTAGTGATACTCCGCGTGATAGAAATATTGCAGCGACTCCGAGTAGAATTAGGCTCGAACCTATTCAAACTTCTCGTGCATCTTATACGGACCAGCAGAATTCAAGTGTGAGAAGTGGATCGTTAGGCTCAAGCAGAGGCAACTTGACGGTCTATCAGCGGAAGGCCTTCAAAAGCGAACAAGTGACCAGGATATTGAAGTTCCGGAGAAATTTCAAGCAAGCTGCAGGGAAAAATCCTAATGGATATGTCAACGTGATAGACAACTTCTTCACGAAAATTGATAATTCTCCAAGAGCTGGAGAGAATAGACAAAGTTATTGAATATTAGTCTCATATACGCTCACGAGCAGTGTGGTTGCTGAGATTGAGGTGCCAGAGCAGATTGCTCAGATAATTAGGATTTAATAAGTCATTTTCTGTAAAGATAAGGTAATAACAAATATTTATTCAATTAAGCAAAAGAGTTATCTACCGTTCAATTTTTTGATATAATAAAGGACTGCAAAACCCGATATAAACAATTTCTAATCCTTTTCGAATCAAATCAAGAACACAAATAAAATATGAATCTGTTTAATGTTAATGTAAACCCTTCCAACATAAGAAGGAAAGTTTGGAATTGGTGGTTGGTAGGAGATATATTACAATAGAATTGATAATATAAATGCCAGAGATAATTACCAAGAAATATTAACTCAAAGAACCCAATAAGAGGTAGTTTGCTTAAAGTCCAATAAAATGACCTTCAATCAGAAGTTTAACCAGAACAAAAAAACGAAATAAAACAATAACGGATTATTTCTGAGAGTATTTGAGAAAGTTTCGTTGATTTCTCATATCTTGACTCAGATTCACTCTGGTTTCAAGCTAATAAGGAAAGTCAGATAAGCCATGCTCAGCATTCATATTCGTGTTACATATTGTTCTCTTTTCTTTCTCATATCATCCAGTTGGTTCGCTCTCTCCATTATTCTCAATTTATAATCGCTGCTGTTGGACAAATTCTTTGTCGAGCTGGGTATAGATGTCGATAAGCTGGGAGCCTCACTATACAAAGAAGATTATGGAAAACTAATTTACAGAAATCAATGACCTTCCATTTGGACCGACCCTTCCTAAGGATGTTTCGTCCCACCCATCAAGACTCCTTCGATGCTCGCCTAGTCTTTTAACGTCTAGTGACTCTATAAACCCCAACGTTGTAATAATGAGCAAAAACAGTTCCATTACCTCTGATGTCAAGTAAATATTGCCCTCGGTATGGCAAATTAGGAACTAATTGATCATTGTAACAGCAAATTACTCCAAGTTAGGTTACCACTGCGCTTGTTAGAAGATACGCCTTTGTACAAACTTCGGCGAAGACCATTAGCAACTTTCTCCTTCGGAAGTTGACGGTCAGCGATTTGACTCTCATTCGAACCGGCAAACGAATTGTGAAGGCTGGAATAAGCCTCATATTCGAAGTTCAGACTGGTGTCGTTGAGTTTGCTGAAGTTCCCCAATTTGCTGCGATACTAGTCGGGTTGTGAGAATGAAGTTATGAGTCTAGATACCTTTCCGTTATATAGTCCCATTAGCTTGTATAGCTCTTCAACCCGCTCATTATGTGTTGAGAGCTTCTCCTCCATCACAAAGTAAATGTCTGCGAGTTTTTCCAAAGCACGCTGCGGAGAACATAGGAAGTAAGAATGAATGAGTATTCACGGAAGGTTTACGATGAAATCTTCCAAGTTGAGGTATTTCTCGGTCTGGACACACTTTCTATAGACCTCGGGTATTTTCTATCAATAAAGCGTTATTTCAAGAGGCTCGTGTGAAATATATACATTTTTGTCTTCATCGACGCGAATCAGATTGAAATCATAAACAAGGTTTGCAAATGTACTGAATGACATCGCTTTGTTATCATTCACTGGCTGCTGCTTGCAGTAGCTGTGGAAGATCTCAACGAGAGCTTTTTCTCGACGTTCTTCTCTTTTTGGCGCAACTTTTTGAGGCATATAATGGAATTTAGCGCCGGCCGACCCGTTCTCTTGAGATTGGTTGGGATTTTCAATATTCGAGAGTTGTATGCTCAGCGTTTTTATCACTTCGGTTATCGCGCGTTTCTCAATATCATTTGCTGCTCGCTCAAGGATGTATGAGTATTGAATCAAAGACTCGGTCAACGACTGCTTTAGATCGTAATTTGAATTCAAAAATTGCTTGACAGGCTTGACAGGCTCCTTTTTAGTATAGCTATAGACCAAATTATCATCAGTTTTTGCCCAAAAATCAAGAAACTGAAGCCCATCTTGCAGTGTAAATCGAATCTCGATGAATTTATCATCCTTTGCCTTTTGGTTCTGGGCGGCCTTTGGGTCCTCCTTGATATTATTCGAAAAAAAGCTTTTCAAGCTTTGCAACAGATTTGCTCTTCCATCTGATGACTGGAAGAAATCCTCTTGAAAACCATGTTTTCCGATATAGTTTATCAAAAACCCTAGTTGATCGACTAAATCCTTCACCAGGGCGACAAACTCCTTGATAGGCAACGTATTTTGACTATACTGTCCATTCGTAGTGAATATTTTCTCAATTTTCTCCTTATTATCTTGGACGAGAGCATCTAGGACCTTCTTGTTTTTCTCATAATCTAATTCCCAGAATTAATCAAGGAGAAGACCTCGAGCAGCTTACTTTCTGAGGGTGGAGAGTTAAGCTTTGCTTCTTTTGCCTTTTCTAGCTCTTTGAGCTTTTCCTTTGCTTTCTTGTTCGCGACATCTTCAACATACACGTTTGGATCGTTCTTAAACCAGAACTCCATAAGGTACGGGATTTCATCGAGTGACACTTGAGCCGATTTGATGTTAAATACCTCTGCAATGATTATATCAGTTGTTGATCGGGGAAATAGAGTGAACTTACCCTCTTCTTTATCGAGGATGATAAAATTCTCGATTATGTCCAGCATCTTTGTCCGATTGCCCTCTTTACTAAAGAAACCATGCTCGTCGGTTTTTCTCTCTTTGATTTGTATGATCTCCTTTGAGCAAAACGCTTGAAGAAAAGAAAAGATATTTGTGGAGAGAATTTTATAATTTGCGAAAGGATTCTTAAACTTCATGAAAGTCGATTCTATCGAGGCTGCTCTTTCATTCCAATATCTCGAAAATTTTTTCTGATTATGCGCGAAAACTAGTTTGAAATCAGTTCTATTTGCTTATTGTTCAGTGAGAGTTTACGTTTCGGTGGCGTTTCAATCTCCTCTGAAGCCATGAAATGGATAGTATCATCATCAACGCTATTCTCAGACTCTGCTAGGGAAGCCTGGTCATCTAATGCGAAAGGATTACAGCCGCGATTATGAGAGTAAATACCTTCTGGGTCTTCCAATAGCAGCGGTTTTCCATTCTCGTCGACAATGTTGCCATCTTCATCATAGTAATTTTTTTGCTCATCCTCGGTTTGTTTGTCTTCGTGTTGTAGCCAAAGCTCAAACACTTGGTAGAAAGTCTCAAATTTCATATTGCTATGTATGTGAGTCTCTTCAAAAGAGAAATAAATGCGTTTACTGCATTTCGAGTTCCTCGGGAAGCTTGGAATTCCCCTCTCGGAACCAATATTTCGCGTTGTTGACGTCTAGTGACAAGGACTCCCCCCATTCATTGAGCACCGGAGAGATCGCATGGTTTCCTAGCAGCTGCTTGTCACTTGCTTTGCCCAAAAATGATTTCTTGAGCTCAACGAGTTTTTGGGGAAGTTTTTCAAGTGCAACTTGATACTTGCTCCTTAATAAGTAGGGAGAGAGTTAAAGATGGATGCGTCAAATTGAATGTACTTCTTCGTAGGCATTGTGGTTGAATGAACTTTTTGTGTACTACGGAATAGTTAAGTTACAAAGCGGAATATTTTAATTGTGCTGGCTTTATTAAATATGGATAAAACTTTAATAATAGAACAATATACAAAACGGACAAGGATTGCCCATCCTCGGGACTTAGTTTGCCTAGGAGGAGCGAATAGATAGAAATCATGCGATAATAAGTTGACCACTTAAAGGAAAATTGAAGAATATTAAGCTTTGCTGATATTTGATGTTGATGTTCATTTATCGCATTTAAAAAAAAAAACAAAAAATCAAAATAAAAGGTGAATGTGCTGTGCTTTAAATTTATTATGCTCCAATTAATTAATCATGGGATTTGTGGAGGCTATCGTTTCGGGGTCCCTAAAAGTCTTCTTCATCGTTTAGTAAAAGAGAGGGACAACGTTTCCGGTCCTTGGGATTCTGAGGACCATCCCCATACATTATAATTCATTTATGAAATTTTCATATTTTATAAAGCAGTTAAGCATTGAACTGAAATTATAGAGAATGAACAGCTTAATCTAGATACTACTACATGTTACAAGTTCAGTTGATCTAATTTCAATGCTAGAGCTTGAATCTGTTTGACCACATCAAACTAATTGAATTTCTCTTAAGTATGCAAATTGCTCTCACATCTTTCTTATGCAAAGAAATACACATCCGCGGCGAACAATGACCAATGTTAACTTAATTACATGCCAATCTTTTCTATCAACAACTCTTAGATTATATGTATCCTAGGGTCTTGCAGGCTTTTATGATAGCTTTCTCTCTAAGAATTTTCGTATTCTTTCCAGTTTCTTGTGCGATAAGAGTCCCTCCTTTATAAATTTCGACGCAAATGAGATCATCTTCACATTTTCGGTCTTCAATTTTTATAATATCTCCTCTAAACAGCATACAAAGAATTAGAATATTGTTTTCTGATATATTTTCAAATGTATTTACTGTTTAAGAGCCTCATTTTTCAGTCTCTGAAGGAGATTATATCCAAACACTTGATAATACCTGCAAAAATATGAGATATATGGCCCATATATCCTCCCGTAAAGATCAATGAAAGCTTCAAGTCCCCGATCGAGCAACACCGCTCCTGCGTGGCTCTCAAAAATGTCCCCTAAGTACTTGGAAACGTCGTAATTATTGATGTAAAAATCCTTGAACGGGAATTTGATTTCAAACTCTTGGTTAACTTCCGAAGAGCGTATCTCTTCTTTTCTCCCTTCGTCCTTTGAATAGAAACACGGGCAATGAAGGCTGATATGTGCGGAGATCAAGCCCATGAATTTATTACTCAGGAGACAGGATTTCAGTGACTGGAGATCATCAGGAGTTATTCTTTGGTCATTCTCATGGAAGATTTTCGTTGCGCTAATTAAAACAAGCGCCTCGATTAGAGCGTCGCCAAGAAATTCGAGCCTTTCAAATGATGAAGGCGACTCTCCTATCTCCCAACCGTTTCCAATTGAAGCCTCTAACAAGAGATGTTTGTCTTTGAATTCATAACCAAAAAGAGTGTTCAAAGGGCCTCTCTTTTCAATTTTCTCAAGAATTTCATTCATTTTCTCGCGAGTAAACTCCTGTTTGTTGAGGAGTATTTGATTAAGCTCATCAAAGACTGAGTGTAAGCCTTCATCTTCCTTTCGGTAGTTCGCAGTAGTTTTGCTTTGCAGATTTAGGTTAAGCAGATCGATCATATTAGACTCTTCGGTAATTTGCTCGGAGTTATAATGCAAATGATCCGCATCAACGTAGTAGTTCTGATCTACCACGAGCTTACAAGCGAGAATACGATCTGATATAAGCCCATTGCTTTGAAGAAATTCCAGCACAGGCTCCAGTGTAGAATTGCTCAGCGTCAGTGCGCCTATTATCGCTTCAAAAGAGTCTGCGAGGGCTTTTCCGCTGATAACCATCCTCATTTCTTTTTCAGGGAAATTGACCAGCGGAAACCTCCAATTTTGAGGGTTTCGTGGAGCATTTTTCAGATAAAGCCCTGTATAAGCAAGCTCAGATTTCGTTGAAAGATTCTTGTTGCACACTATCTGCGAACGACGCCGTGATAACTTCCTCTCGTCTTTGAGTCCATTCACATCACCGTTCAACAAAAGATCTAACGAAACCACAAGCTTCAACACTGAGTCACCTAGCGTTTCAAGCACCTCGTAGTTTTCCTTATTGTCAAATCCACTATTTCCAAGCGCCCTTGATAGTAGCTCATGTCGGCATTTACTTAAATTATTCAGACTACTAAATTCGTTAACAGCGACAGCTCTCTCAAAATGGACCATTAAACTGGGTACACGGATCCAAAAGTCCCACAGAGGTAGCGTAAGCGGCGAGATAATTAAGCTCTGAGCATGCACGATTTGAAAATTCTCGATCGCTTTTATCAAAATGCGCTTCTTCCTGCCGCTGCCGTGTAGTCTATGCTGTTTTGGATTTTCTTTCACATTGAAATTGAAGGAGTTCGGGGATAGTGGAGGCTGAACGAAAAGTAGCGCGCCTCTTGGGTCTAAGCCCTGTACTTTCTGCTGTAGCCTCTTGATAAATGAGTTTTTCGGTTTGTAATACGTCGTCACAAACAGTTTGTTGATAGTTAACTCCTCGCAGTTCAAAAATTCCAGGCCAAACAGCTTCTTTAAACTCTCGCTGTCCTGATTGCAGATATATTTCGACATCATCTCCAAAAGCTCTTTAACTGTTTGCCTCTCAGGGTTATAAATGATATCCGCAATGTAGTACTTCTGAAAATTCTTTGAATTATGCAACTCGAATATTCCGTCTCTCAGGGTCGCTTCAAACGCCTTCTCTTCACAGCTTTTCTGCAAATCAGCAACAGAAAGCAGCAAATCTCTCGTTTGACACGTCTTGAAACTCAGGTACTTCGCAATAAACTTTTGATCGATCTCTCCCTGCGAATCCGCGGGGATTATCAAATAAGTCTTGCATGCGAGAATAGGGTTATCCTGCTCTGGGAGAAGAGTCAGCTCCTGGTCATTGAAGTAGGAAGTGGCCATCTGACCTGGCTGCAAGCCGATTAGGTCAGATGAGAAGTATTTGTAAAACGCAAGCAAGCATTCGAAGGTCTTCATTGGGATCGGGTAGGTTCCTTTGTAGCAGCAAGAGTAGAGCTCTTTGGGACAATTTTCTTGAGGAAGATTTGCCTGAAGTCCTGTTTCAGGATGCGGCCCATACAAAAATATGTTTTGAATTGGGCCGACATACATCGAAACAATGAGGATGCATCCGAATGGTGAACTATCTGAGCGGAGATAGTATTGATGGGTTTGGACTCCTTCGCTGGTGATTGTGAACTTCTTTTGAAGAGAGATTGGGATGTCATAGCAATAGGTTTGCCCGCAAGCGAGAGGTTTCTCTTGTCCGATAATTTGCATTTTCTGAAAATAATATTGGATGGCGTATTGCTGCTCAAGTTGAGAAAGGTATTGATCTCATAATATTCGTTCTCGTTGTCCTCTAATGATTCGTGTGGCAAAACAAAGAAGACATATTTTTTAAAAGAATTTACGGAAGATATTTGGTTTTCCTGAATTGGATAAAAATAATTTAATCTATTCTCTTGAGTTGAAATGCGCCAATTTCTCATGGTTGAGGAAATGGATCAGTAAAAACTGCAAGTATAATTCTTTCTAAAATCGAAGAGAAAGAGGGAAAAAGACGATTTATTCTGTTTTCTGAATTGTTGGGCAGTCGATGCCTCCGCATATGTTGTAGATATATATATCAATCTTCATTCTCAGAAGAGTTGGTGTTCCTTTGGGTTTCGGCTAAGTTAACTCTAATGATAAACTCTGTAAGAAGATAGTTACTAATCGAAGACTCAATTGATTGTTCTCTCAGAAAGCAATGAAATTATGATTTTTATTTTTTCTCAACATAACTGTTTTCGTTTTGCTGGTTCAAAGATAAACTCCGCTATGAATTTATGTACTTCTGTATCTCATCTGTAGAATGGGAGGATTCAAGGCTCTATTTATTTTAATCTTGTTCTCCTGAGAACACTGTTTTTTCTTTCTGAGCTATATATATATGATATATATCAGCTTGATTTAAGCCATTGTGACTGTTCCCATAGCCTCATCCTGTGAGTTGAAATTAGCGTTGATAAATGAAATATTGCTTACAATAGGTGTTTCATTATGATGTGATTCAGTGTTTTCAACCGTGACAGTAACAGTGGTGTTCACTGAGTGGCCGGATGGTTGTGCTTGATGAGCAGAAGCTGCGTTATCATGTTTCTGAAGAAAATTCAAACAAACGCTTTGTCAAAACAATTACCATTCCATGAAGGACGTAAAACACTCCAACAATGAAAGTCAATAAAGCGAAAATGTTCTTGATCCTATTTTAACAGCGAGTTAGCGGCGAGGCATGATGTGAAGATAACTTACCATTCAACCCAGGTGATAGCGAAGCTTGGGACGGCAATGAAAAATGAGAGGCTATTTATGATGAAATTTTCAGATGAGGAGAGGATAGTGTGTTACAAAATGTTAAAAATTCCCTTTCCCTTGAAAGTGTTGAAGAATCCGAACCACTCGTCCATGATCTGCCCCATAAAACCGACTTTAATTCTGGAGCTAAGTAGCACCAATCCAAATAATCTTCAAATAATCAAAAATTTCCATGAGAAGAGTCGGAATTAATGCTAGAGGTACGCGTAAAACGAGGGGAAAATGATGAGCATGATAAGATCAAAGGCAGCTGATGATGAAGTCAGGATGATGAGAAGGTAAGCCGCACCGAGTCCGAGACAAACGAACCTACCCATGAAAGAAATAAGGTAAGAAAACTTCTAACAGAAGGAAGCACGGACCCATTGATATAGCAATAGAGGGTTGCGAAGCCTTCCCAGTTTTTATCATGCATGTGTTGTTTGAATTCTGTTATCGTCGACATGCTTGAAAGTTAATTTTGATTAAATAATAATCGAGATGGAATTACTGAATTTAGTAACACAATTTTTGAAAATATCCCAATCCTTATTCGCTCTCTTATAATTTTTCTTGAGCCTGCTGGCTGCTATAAAATAATAAGAAGGAACTGAGAGAAAATCTCGATAATCTATCCAAAAGAGTGACAAAACAGATGCTTCAAGAAGGATTGGTACCAGTGCTGTTGAAGAACCAGTCAAATCCTTTATTCTTATCGAAATTTGTTTCAATAGGCAGAGCGTTGTTTGGTGATTAATAATCTCATAGCAAGAATAACCGCAGACTTGGTTTCAGTGTGAATTTGAATAAATACTGCTTCGCTAAATTTTTCACTTTGACTAAATATTTCTTGATTTTCTTCATTTTTTCACTATTGATTTCTCCTATATTCGTTTTAGCTTTGAATGGATAGTAACTTAAAAAAAAGAGTCAGATCATCATGTATACGAGAGGGTAGTTTCTGAGGCGCCTTCGAAATATGCAACAAATGCCGTTCCATGCACTTCATATCTAGATTCATTTATTTGGGGTTCAAATTGCCTCAAATTCAGTCGACAAAAGCCTATCAAAAGCTTATGATTCTTGAGCTCTTACGACAAGTCCTTTGCAATAACCCAGAATTGGTGATTTTGCAAGATTTTTAGCTATTTTATTCCCCTATCTATTAAACAGAAGAATACAGGTTTGAAAGCAAATGAATCGACGGCAAAATAATAATAGCAGGTAATCATGATACGTTCAAATTTCCTAGAACGCTTTTGGCCTTACTTCTCACCGGAGGAGTTTATTAATGTGTATCTTTTTTGTGTCTTAATTCATTTCCAAAATAACACACACATAAAGTGCTTTCAACACATTTTTTTTTTTTGAAAAATGAAATTATCTTTAGATGAAAGCTGAACCGAATTTCGAATTCTTAGGGGAGAACTTCTCCATACTTATCTTTTGAGGACCATTTGGAAGCAAATACTTCGGAACATTCGCAATTTTACTAGGAAGGTTGTAAGCACCTGGTCCTGGTTCATCTCCAGTCTTATACAGAGGTGGTCTCTTCGACGTTCCAAATCTAATACATCTCATTTAGAAATCAATTTCACTTATTTATCCTTACCCAGCGCCACCTGTCGCGAGCTTTCCTCTGATGTTGTACTGGCCTGGTCCTGGTGCTTGACCAGTTTTGTAGAGAGGAGGTCTCTCACTTGTACCGATACTAAAAATAATGAATTACAGCTAGAGCTTCATCCTTATTTTTACATCACTCCAGTGCCTTTATCACCGATACAATTGTAGAATACGTAAGGGTCATAAGCGCCTGGTCCGACATTGTTCCCGAGATCTTTCTTCCCGTTGAGTCTACCCGCCATAAAATGCTGTTGGATGTTTAAGTGTCAAACCACAATGAAACAGAAAGAATCAAAACCTTTGGTCCAGTTTCTCTGAATTGACTCAGATTATAGGTTCCAGGGCCGGGAGTGTCACCAACGTCGCTCAATGGTCTACGTCTGCTCGTGCCAATCCTAGTGCACTTAAGTATATCTGAGGCTAGTGTGGGATTAATTACTGCGCGCCTTTCATATATCTAGGATCGTCTCTATCCCGAACTCCGTAGTCGTCATCTTGGCTCAAGTACTTTCCAGGTCCCGGAATACTAGGATCGCATCTTGAAAGCGCTGAACGTTTTCCTGTTCCAATTCTAAAAGCAGCAAAAACATTAGAACCAATTTCTTTCTGGAAGCACGAAATGACAGATAGGCATATTTGTAAGGTATTTGAGATCAATCCAAATTTTCAACGCCCGTTACCAACTACCGGTACCTTGCTACAGTAGTAGCATACCATAATTACCCATGTACTATTTAGCTCTTGTGCAGGGTTTTATAACTGCTTTAATGAAATAATTTTTTTATAAAACTTCGTATCGAAACGAAGTTCATGGGGTTAATTGCCAAATTGTTTCATCAAATAAATAAATTCTGCTCCTCATCAAGAGAATAGTGCGAGTCTTTTCTCGTACATGAAGTGAATGCAGAAGAATAACAAGAAATTGTCGTCCATGCTAGAGCTTGACCTTATCATGTTGCCCGAAAATCCTATTCACACTTCCTCATTGCCCGTTATAGTTAGAAGGTAATTAGCATAAGTATTTACTCGTGAACGCATTCGAAATCATACTATGATTCATCGTGTATCTCAATTACAAATTTATTTACACCATTGTGTTTCTCACTGAAATAGCTCTTAAACAACAAATTCATAAATTCTGATATTACGAGGATAAACTATTTTCTGTTCGGGACTCGCAGTGGATTAGGTGAACTCGTAATAGTAATTAAAATATAAAAATCTAAATCACAATTCACAATGTCCGATCACCTCGCTGCACATAATTTTCCAGCTGTGTCGCTATTAGTCACCTCCATTCCAGATGGAAAAAGCTTCACCATTGCTCATAACGCGATTCCTCAAACGTTCGATGCCTTCATTGAGCAGATTGTAAGAAATTTCAAAAAGAGTCTCCCTCAGAAATTCTACCTCGAGTATGAGGATACCGACGGTGATAAGGTTATGTTGACAACCGAGGACGACTACTATACAATGTTTTCTTTCAGAGATGAGGATGGAGCGGTTAACAGTATTAAAATCATGATAAACGAGGCAAAGATCCCTGATGATAATGATAAAGTCATAACACTCTCAGAGCATTTGCAGCAGATATTAGATGAGCCAGAGCCAGAAGTGAAGCAACAGCCGGAGCAGGTCGCCAGCGGCGACGCTAAAGACCCAATACAAGCTGCTGATGAGCATCAGAATAGAGCCAATCCTGTGAATAAGAAGCCTGAAATTGATGATATCGAAGAGCCTGAAGAGACGGTGATCATTAGAATGAAATCCTCTGCCGAGGTTGCTGTGGACAGTGAACGTAAAGCAGAAATCAGCTCTATCCAGAGGACAGTGACTGAGCGCAAGGTCCAAGCGATAACCCTTAAGCTAATGAAAACATATTTAAACGAGGTAACTTGGAAGACTGCCCAAAAAATATCGGAAGAAGTCCCTGATATCAAAATCCCGAAATCTAGACTGGAAAATATGCTTTACCTTGCAAAAATCGCAAGTGGGAATGCGAAGATTCCTAAACCTGCTGAGATAAAACCTAAATTTGATGAAGAACTGATCAAACAAAGCATCAAAAACCCTTACGCTCCAACTAAGAAGGAAGACCCTGCTGATGATTCAAATATGTTTGCCAGTGACCAGGGAGAGAAACCTGATCCCGTCATCAGAGACGAGTATATTAAGCCTAAACCTATGCCAGTCGACCAACCGAAGTTACAGCAGCCGATTATTTACCAGGATGACCCGAATAGTCTTTATAACGCTGCATTTAAGCAGCATATAGGCACGATCCCACATGAGCCTCAAGAAACTGATTCGTACATTTATTCCACAGTTGCGTTGTTCAATAATGGGAAAAAAGCGTGGCCGCAGAGAACGACTATCGTTAGTTGCTGTGACTTGAAAGGTGAAAGTGTGTCGGTGCCAGAAATTGCTCCTGGGCAACACTTCACTTGTGTATTAATTACGAAGAACCCTGGAAAAGCCGGGAATTACACTGCTGTTTGGGGTTTCAAATATCAGGCAAACGCTGGCCAAACCCAGAGTTTTGGCAGCCCAATTATTATCGAATTCACGGTGAAAAAATCTGGAGGACAAGTGATGAAACGTAAATGACATTTTTTTGGATTGTGTAATAACATAATTGTAAAATAGCTGTTCCGGGTGTTTCTGTCGATTTCCCTAAAGAAGTAAAGGAAAAGGCTACAAAGATCCAAGAACTGTTCCCAGGAACTCCGCTGAAGGATATTTGCGTTTTTGTAATGGGAATGAAGGATAAGCCCATTGATTATTTGATTGCTGCTTTTATGGATAATGTGAAATAGTTGGCAAGCTGTCTATATGAAGAAATCTCTTATCAATATAATTTGATGTCTTGAATTCTATGATTTCTCCATATTATACATGAGTAGTGCTCAAAATTTATACTCGGCAATATTTTTTGCAATGGCGATTTTTAATTACCGTCAGAAGAGTTATACAGCAATCACTGCCCATGGTACCTACCACACTTTCTTTCTATGAAAAAGGAGAGTTCATTAGAAATATTGAGACTTAACTCGTCATGACATCTATTAACCTTAATAGCAAGGAAGGCGATTTTTAATTTTTTTTTTTATAACAGAGATGATAATTGTTTTGTGACTTCTCTATGCACATTCATTATTTGTTGCTACACGTCTATCAAACTCAGTCACTAAAAATGAGGTAATTGGTTTAACAAAAATTTTTTTAATGAATTGTGGAAAGAAAATAGTTATAAAAACACTTGTTTGAGGAAACTATTTGTAATTTTGTTATTTCTTCTTCCTGAACCAACCTCCTTTCTTTGTCTCAGTCTGCTGCTCGGGTGGATTTTGCTCTGTAGTTTGTTGCTGAGGCTGTAGCAATTGCTGTTGCTGCATAGCCAAACCATACATGCCCGTATTCACGTTAGAATTTGCATTCATCTGAGGCTGAAGATTGACACCAGATATATTCATACCTGACACCATCCCAGCAGTTGGATTTTGTAAATTACCCGCATTTTCATTATTTTTCGACAAGCTGCTGACATTAATGATATTGATCCTTCCGCTAAATTTATTGATGCTGTATAATAATTTCTTCTCAGGCAGATAAAGCAGTTTTGAATGCTGAACCATTTCTTCATCCACAAACTTGATCGTGCCTTTCAGATGGCTGTCTTTGAACGAAGTCACCATAATTTCTTTCGTCGTATTCACAATGAATACCAGCCCATCTTGCTCTCCTACAGCCATACTAGAAACATGAAAAGGCGAGTTTTCCAGATTAAACGACGTCAAACGGCTTAGCAGTGGCGGTTCAGGCTTATTTAGATTCCAGATCAAAACATTTCCAATCAGTGAAGCTGCAATAAGGAAATTCTCTTCTGGTACGAATTTGATTTCGGCGAAGCCGACATGGATTTGCTCATTTAAAACCAGAACCACGTTGTTAATCTTTATATCCAGCAGAAACACTCTTCCTGTCTTCTCGCAGCCAGCGGCTATAAATTTCTTCTCTGACTCCCTCGTGAACGAAACCATCGCCATCTGGGAGATATTTTCTGTCGGGACCTTCAACGACGAGAGTTCTTTTTGTCCCTCAATGTCCCACACTCTGATATCAGTGAAAAAGCCATAACTATATACCCTTCCTATCGAATCATCGTAAATTATCCCATGGATCGGATTTTCATGCCTCAGTACGGTAACGATCTCGAAAGTCACCAAATCCCAAACCTTAATCATCTTATCTCGGGAGCAAGAAACAAGAGATGTCTTCCCTACAGCGATCTGCGTGATATTCCCTGCATGTGCGGTTATCATCTTCACGGCGTTTGGTTCAGGAGACAGCTTTAAGAATAGTAGCTTATGATACTGATCACCGCGGACAGTACCTCCAAGCACGATCATATCATGGTGAGGGATATGAGCAAGGCTCTCAATCGTCTTCAATTTAGTGTCTATTGTTTCAAATGAAAAAGCTCCAGAATTCCTCAGGTCATTGGTTGATTTATCCGGACTCTCGTTATTGCTGCTCTTGATTTTCTCGTTCTTCGGCCGATAAGTCACCGGCAGAGGCTGGAAAGTCGGAGCGTGCTGCTTCGTAATATCATGTGAGCTGGGATTTCTCCTTAGTTTCGCAAGCGTCCTTTTTTCAGGTGAAACGGACTTATGTCTGAAGTTGGGTTCACCCCCGGTATGCTTTGAGAGCAGTGGCATATCATCGCTTAGAATGACTTTTTCTAGCATGTTCCTAGATAACTCGAGCTGCAAAGAGCTTTGCTTAAACTTCTCTGAACCATAATGAAGAAATCTGTTGCGGTCGATTTTTGTTTGGTTCATCATGAGTTTGGTTACTTCCATATAATCAGTTACGTACTGGTTCAGGGCATCGTAGGTCGCGCTGGTGTTTAGTTGCAGTTGTAAGCTTTTTAATCTGATATTCTGATTCAATAGTTTGACTATAGACTGGTTTTCGTAGTCATGTTGTTTTTTCAGTTGCTCTTTAAACCGCTCTTTGAGTTGCATCGTTTGATCCATGTACTTTTGGAAAACGACGTCGATTGAATTATATAAGCTTTTTAATAGGTTTTGGTTCTTTTGAGTGTCTTTCTCGAATTCTATCATCGGCTCGTTGAATTCAGTTTGCTTGCGTTGGGATAAGAAATCGTGGATATCTTCGTAAGACTTGAGCATTTCTTCTGGAATCTCTTTGAAACATTGTCCGCAAACTAGTTTTGAAGGACTTGCAGAATTGAGGCAGACTCCTCTGACTGGAAGTGCATGTTTAGGGCAAATAATTTGAGTCTGGCCTGAAGTAGCTCTGTTTTCAAGGGTTTTGATGGATGGACTCTGTTGAATTTTGTTCATGGTTGAGCTGACTGATGAATAAAGATTTTATTTTATAACTTCTTAGCAGTGTAATAAAAGAGCTATTTATTGTCCAATTGAAGGTCCATTATTGGGGGGAGAAAAAAAAAGCAAAAGAAGTGTATCCTCATCAGTATAAGAATCCAGGATTTCAAGATCTCGAGTATTGGACAAGAATGAAACGCATTCCTAACAGCCAGTTCATCATGGGATATAACATGATTCATCAACTGTAATGTAACTCCTAGTAATGCAAGAAGAAAAAGTCAGATAGAGCTCGTGTCTTCTCGAACGAGGTCTCAAAGAAGCTGCTCAGATCCAAGGATGGTTTGAATATTTTAGTGAGTTTAAAACCAGAAAATGACAATTTATAATATACGATAGCATCTATTAACTCACTAAGTGGATTGATCACATCCTTCTCAATACGAATAGTGAATGAGAATATAAAAAAAAATATGGAAAAGAGAAAAAACCTTTGATGTCCAACACTTTTTTGTAACAGTAAGTACCTTGTTTGAGGTTTAAATCATAATAAAATTAATCTCTTATCGCAAAATTTTGCTAACAGAGAAATGATGGTTCTGTGAGCAGAAGGGACTAATGCGACTCCAATCCATTGATATTACTTCTATAATTTATTATTGCTTAGCCAAGTTATTTTCAGCATTGTAGCTCAAGAATAAACAGAATTTTATCTCCTAAACTCATATCGCGATCTCAAATTTCGTATCATAACATATATGTTCCAAAAGCATTAAAAAATGCTCCAAACAAAAATAACAAATCTTATAGATCATCATTTCTCAAATTTCTTTACTTGATTTCTGATCGTTTCCAATTCCTGATGATTAGGCTCATAAACACTTTCAGCAAGTTTTAAAGCTTCTTTTGCATGCTTCTCAGCTTCGTCTCTCTTTCCGAGTTGCTCCTTCGTCATACTGAGGTTAAATTTAGCTGTTATATAGCTGATATTCCCTTTATCCGCTACAATGGTTTCCATCTCTTTTATACAGTCCTCGAACATTTTCTCCGCATCCTGATACTTCTTCAAATTATAATTGCACAGTCCTATTCTTAACATTATCTCGCTTCCAAACAAATTCTGTCGCCCATAATATTTCGTTTGCAAAGTCAACGCTTTATAAAAATTCGCAGCTGCTTCCTCCCATCTGCCTCTACTCTGCAACAGTTCTCCATAGTCAACGATAAGCCCGATTAAGTTCGGATTATCTTCACCAAACACCGCCACTTTTAGATCGATGCTCTTCTTTAAAAACTCCGCTGCATCTTCATAGTCTCCGAGTCTATAGGCAGCGTACCCGAGGTTGCTCAGAATTTTAGAAAGGAGAAAATCATCTTTTTGATCATATTTCTTAAGACAATCAACACTTTGACGGTACCACTCCAACGCCTCGACGAACCGATTGAGATTTTCGAGCAGCGAGCCTCCTTTGTTTAAAATTTCCGCTCTTTCCTTCGCTGTCTCAGCGCTTTCGCCAATCGTATCGAGATATTGTTTGAGTGCATCAAAAGCTCGTCCAAAAGCTTTTTCCGACTCTTCTGCTTTTCCGGCAGTTTTGTATGCAAGACCTAAATTGTGTAGAATTTCGCTACAGCTGATATGGTTTTCTCCATAGGTCTTCTCGGCGATTTCCAAGGCTTCTTCGTAGCTTTGAATCGCTTCATCGAGTTGGTTATTATCGTAATATGCTGCTCCTAAGTTGATCAGTGTTGATGCTAGCTGTGGGCTTGACTCCTCGAACTTTTTGGTTACTTCGATAGCCTTTTCGTAGTAATTAATTGCGTCTTCAAGCTCGCCGAGTTCGTGGTGAGCGAGGCCGATGTTGTTGTATATATCTGCTATAGGAGCAGGCTCATCATTGGAGATTTGTTTGATGATTTTGATGCTTTCTTCAAAAAATTTAATAGATTCTTGAAGTTGGCCCTTTTGGTAGTAAGAGATGCCGATACTGTTGAGCGCGCCTACGACTTCAGGGTTATCTTCACCGACCTTCTTCTTTATCGCGTCGATTTCAGCAGATTTGGAGTTTAAATTGTTGAATGACTCGGAAAACCATCGAAGATTAAATCGATATGTCGGCACGTTTGGAAGTTTGTACTTCGTGCTGAACTTGGCCAGCGTCAAAAGAGATTTTGAAAGCTTTATCATTTTTAATAATTCGATACGAAAGATTTTTTCGATACCTATGACAAAAATAGGACGACAAAACCCAGTAAACAAATTGGTAATTCAAATATGAACTAAGAGTCGTGTTTTTTTCCGTGTTTGAAACCTGCCAACCCTCACTTCTTTCAAAAAATTAGTAATATGATCCCTTAAACTTTGATTTTTCATATGATTCTGAGGATTACTATGAGCTATGTTTATCTACTCAAGGTCATGTGAGAATGAAGCATTTCTTCTTTCTTATTGGAAAATACAGAAATCCTATTTTATTAAGGTAATTAGTCATTTTTCCCGTGTTGCTATATAGATTTCGAAATATATTTGGCTCAATAAATTCCGCTTAAGAGATTTGAGGAAGAAATATGGCAACTGTTCGTAAACCATTGCGCTTCTTAAGTCTGAACACCGTTCTATAGGCAGTCGCACTCAACCCTAAACCATACCTAATCGAATTAACCGGTCAAAGCGTTTTTGTGAAGCTCAAATGGGGCCAGGAATACAAAGGTTTTCGAAAATTTCCGCTTGATTTATTCTCATCTATCTCGTTTAGGTCTCTTGCTCGCCTCGGACGCCTACATGAACCTTCAAGTAACGCTCCCTTATCTTGTTTATCCTTAACATTAGTTCTCTAGCTTCTCAATGCTGAAGAATGGGTCGATGGAGAATACCAAGGCTCTCTTGGAGAAATTTTAATCAGGTTTTCTAGCCTTTCGACTATTTTTCCTTACTCATTGCCTATCTTTTATTGCAGATGCAACAACGTGCTCTACATAAGACGTGCCCCTGACGACACAAAGGAATAATAGAGTTAAATCAAATTTTATTCATTTGTTTCATTGAGAGGTTATTAGCAGAATACTCAATTTCTTGCATGATTTCTATTGTTCTGCTCTTTTGTCACAACGAAAAATAAAGTGAGGGCTTTCAATAACCATTTTAACTAACACACTGAATAATGTGAGTGTTTCGAATTACTGAGATTAATTTTACGTACTAAAATAAATATATTGAAACTCGTGCAACGGCGTTGCATATTGACACTCAACCATGAAAGTCTCAAGCAACACAGAATGGCTCTTCTTTCACCTATGGAAGAAGAATCCCTATTCTCTTAAACCTTGCGAGGGGGTAATGATACCAGACACTCTGTTTTATCGTTGGGCGCAGCCTTTTGCATGGTATTTCAACAATGGCTCAGATCTGGAGATCACACGAAAGACCAAAGATAAAATCCTACCGGAAAACATTATAGAGCATTTCACAAGGAACGCCTCAACAAGCGGAGTGATTGCCTCCTACATCACTAGCGGCAATAACGATATCGTCTATCATGCGCCAGAAACGGTTGAGTTTGAATACCTTGAAAAAGAAAGCTTTTTATCACTGATTTCAACGCAAGATAAGTCTCTGAACGCGATTCTTCAAAAATTCGTTGAGCCGAGACACGGCAGAAATTTTATGATAAAAGTCTCATGGACTCCGCAATTTTGCCTTTTGTATAAAAAGACCAATTTCCATGATATCGGAAATAAGAAAGTGAACATAAACACTAGGGTTTCCACATTCGAAGGCCCTGAGCATCTTTGCGAGTCTGAAAGCGTAGCGTCTTCTATACTTTCTGAAGAGCTTCAAAAAGCGTGTCTTCGAATGGTGAATCATATTGAGGTTGTATCAGGCAACAATATCCAGTTAACGAAGCTCGTGCTCTACTTCAAGATAGACTCGCAGAACTGCTTGTGGCTTTTGTTTTGTACGGGTCTCAAATTCCGCGAAAGATCGGCCTTTCTTTACTCAAAAGTTCCTTTGAAAACAACCCACTCGAAAAATTACCGACCAGAGTCTCCGATCCTGAGGATGCGGGATCCTAGGCAAAAAAAGAAAGAAAAAAAGCAAGCGACAAAAAGGATTTATTATATTGAAGGAGAAATGCAAGATCTTGACCCATTGACGTGTATTCAATGCGAAAACAGGGATTCTAGTGAATTTTTTTCGATTCCGATGAAAAAACTGATTAGTTATTGGGAGAACTATCCAGATGAAGTCGCGAAATTCCGGAGCGAAGAGCAAGAGCTTATCCTGGACTTAAAAAACGAGTTGGATCCCGACTTAAAAACAGGAGTTGTTAAAAAAGATGAGAGGATTCCAGATATTGTATACAAACTCTATCCTTTCCTGACCTTCGACCAGTATCAAACTCTCAAAAAACAGAAGAAGTTGCTGGAGTATGAAGCTAAGATATGCTTGGACTGCTATTTAGCGATCACTGAAACTGTGATATATAAGAAAACCGAATATGATGCAAAGACTTATCAGCTACAGTTGAAAAAGCGTGTCAACCAAAAAGAAGATCCATCTTCCCTTCAAAAGATGATATCCAGTGCTCAACAACCAAAGCCACAAGGACAAGAGGACGCTGATCAATCCATGACTTCTAAGCTGAAAATTCCTCAAACAACGAGGACGGACAGCCGAGCTAAGAGTTTCAAAATCAGATCTAAAGGCACGTCGTTAGAACCGGAAAGAAGCAGTCAACAACAGCTGGTATTAACTGGCCTTGTGAAAGAGTCCGAAACTCAACCTAAAAGTCATTTTCAGACAATGGGATATTTTATCAAGGCCGCCGACAGTACTGGGACCGCGAGTCCAGTGGCTTCTCAGATCAATCACTCGAAGAATCCTAGCGGAAACAGCCAGGCTTTTTTAACAGCGATACCTAGTAAGCAAGGTAGTACGAGAGAATACACTCAAAAGATCAACAAAGAGAAAATATATGGGCAGAAAAATCCAAAAATTCAAACAATTCGCACGATACAAACTGAGCCTGATGACTGGAAGGGCAATTTCAGGATTCAAACCGAAGAAACGCACGAGACTGAACGGTATAAAAGGAAAGAATCGTTTGCTACAACTTATTCAAGTCCTAAAACTATCTTCGGAGATCGCTTTAGAACGCTGACTTCTCGGGGCGAGAGTCCAACGATGCCGCTCCTTTCCGGGCGATTAGATATGCATCGCTCAACAAAATCAGTTTGGTCATCATCCCAAACTCCTATACCCGCTTATAAAAACAATTTTAAGAGTGTCTCAGCTACTATCAAAGACCTAAAAGCTTTTCTCCAAAACAATGCAGTTGATTTGTAAGATTTTATTGCCACCAATCGTCTGCATTTCATACGTATTTATTTCGGTAAGAAATTAGTGATAGTGCTTCAATTTTGAAAATGACTCGCTTATTATGATACTCTTATATAAATCGCTGCAGAAGGCTTAAAATGCACTTTGCGTTAAAAGCTATCTTTCCATAACAACTATTATCAGATTACATGGGTGCATGCATACTGATAGAGGCTAACTTGAGTGTTTTGAGAAGAGTTGCGCTCTTGAAGAATAATAATACTCAGCGCTTCAGCGTTAGAAACGTAGAACTCGACTCAGCATAATACTGTCGAATTATTCTACGCTGAGAGTCAGTAAAAAACTCAGGAATTTCTTTTATAAAAGCAAGTTTTCTTGAGTATATAAAGACCAGATAAAAGTTTATCTTCAACTAAGTCACTCTCTACTCACTCATTTCTAAGCCCTCTCAAGCCAAGATGAAAGACTCTTCAAACTCAACTGTACTTCCGATAGATCCAGAGAAATCTCCAGACCTTAAACATCACCTTTTAAATGAGGAAAACGAAGCCTCTGGCTCACTCATCCAAAAACTCAGAGAATTAAACGCTCAAGTCGCCAAATTCCGAACAACAAGGATTATTTTAATGATCATGATTGCCATCCAAACGCTCTATATTATCTATCTGTCGCTTCGCTTGTACTATGTCCTCGACGCAGCAGCCTCAAGACGCATGTGCGAAGATCCTAATTCTACAATTTGCGTGTCTTGGAAAAAATTCAGGGGATTAATCTACGCGGCTGTCTTAATGCCAACAGTTGGAACGCTTCCTTTACTGTTGGTTGGACTCCATGCCTTGAAGAACAAGTCAGCAGATACTATGGGAGTTCTTAAAATTTTCTTTGCTATTTTTGCTATTGTGAGTGCGGTGGCCGTCTACTTCGAGGTTTCAGCTTTACTACAGATCGTGTTATTCGTTGCGTTGTCGTTTTTGTGCCTGCACGTTGAGCAAATCTTCAGAGAATTGCATTTCTTTGAGGAAGGAACAGACAAAAAAGAGCTTATTGATTGATAGCACGACTGATTTTTAAGTTGATTTCATGGGGGTAATTTCCATAGTTTTTGATTATGCTTTAAGTGCTTTCATTGGTTTCTGACATGACGTTTACATTCGATTGTGTTTTTATGCTTGAGAGTTGAAATGACCAATGTTTTGATTGTTCAATCTACAGATAAGAAAGCCGACCGATTACCAGATAGAATTGCACTTGCGTTTTTGTTGATGAAATACCATCTGTTCAAACCGTGAAAAGAAATGGATACTTTGCTCTCTAGGATTATCTATTTTCTTTTATTAATGGAGCTTGTAGGAGAATGCATAAATCTTAAATTATCATGCCATCAAAATCTCAACTCTTCCCAAGGTTGGGTCAACGATCTAGACTGTTAAATTGGAAAAATTACTAAGGGAAGCTCAATTAGGTTTTGAGCTGCAGACAGTCAGCTATTTTTGGAGTTTCTTGGATATTTCCGAAGAGCTTTTTTGGGCACCTCATGCGAGATATCGTAAGGGCTAGCCAGCAAGTTTGGTAATTTATATAGAGAGGAGCGGTAAATGAGTATTTTCCATTATTCTAATAATGAAGTTCCCACTAGTTATCAGTCCTTCTTCAACTCCGGCATCAGAAAGAAGCACATTTGAGTTCTTCGATTGGATTACTTCTCTAAATAATGAATAACTACTTACTAACAGGAGCATGATAGAGTCTTATGCCCTTCAATTCTATTTCAAACTACGATTAAAATTAAATATCTCCATCAAAAATGTGAAAAGTTACTGACTCATCTTAATAGGATCCATATAACCTGTACAGATTAGATCAACTTTCTATTCAATACAAAAAAAAAAATTCAGCTATGAAGCTTCTTTTCATAGTTTTTGCAAAAAAACTATTGTCTCAATAACCAGTATATCCCAAACCAGTGCCAGTTATTTATTTTAATTGAATTCACGAAAACGCTGGTAAAATGTCACACGCAATTCGCCAAGCAACTCACAACTTCTAACTCCTCCAAAGCTGATGCTTATGTAATATTTTTCAGACATCTGCTCTCTTAGCTCGAACAAGCATAGAAGTTTTATAGATAGTTTGGTCCATAACTGAAAATAATTAGTCCCCTTAGCCTTTCCACCTTGGAGGCCAACCTAGCATCCTAATTAGACTTATTAGATTAATATTTTTACTACATATAATACAACGACTTCCATATTCGATCGGTTCTTATAAGAATTTTTCGTTAAGTGATTTTATTTCGATACAATCTTGAGACAGTCCAGCGTCTAATTTTTTAGACTCAATAAAAGGTTCGCATTACGACTATAATTTATTTTAATTTATCACACTGAGTTTTTCGAGCCAAATCAATGGGAGCTTGCAATTGCAAAAATCAAGAAACGGGAGAAGTTCAGTTTACTCTCGAAGATAAAGAGAGACAGTCTCAGCTGCTCACCAAGTTCTACCAGTTCAAAGTCACGAAACCGCAAGCTCTTGACACATTATTCTCAGAAGACTTCAAATTCTGGAATTTGGGCCCAAACGGCGTTCCTGTCTGCGGGTACTGGGAAGGACCAGGTGGCTACATTCAAAATTACACGGTAGACGTTATCACAAAGAAAATGGAGATTTACTCTCAAGAAGTCAAAGAAACTTATTGCTGCAGGAACGTGATGATATCTGTCGTTGAACTTACTTTTTCAACGAGAGACCCTAAGAGCCCTTGGACGAAAGAATGCTTCAATATGGTCTCAATGCAGATATTTAACTTCGAAGGAGACAAAATCAACCGACTTTACGAAATTTGGGCTGATTTCCCTCAAGACTCCATCAAACTTCCATGGAAAATGGCTGCTAAGTACCAAGTCGCTAAACCAGCGGTTCTTCCCACGAAATCACAGGTCCAAGCGAACGTCGAGAAAATGTACAAAGCAAGAAAAACCAAAGGTCATGATGGTGTTAAGCCCTTTTACGATGATACTACTTACTTCTTCTTGTATGCTCCATCCTTTTGGAACGTGTCGCTGGCGAGTCGAGGTTATGCTGCCCTGAAGCGTATCGAGACGGTGAATTTAGGAAAAACATTCGAAATCCTCGAAGAAAAAAATCGAGTTGTATATGTTGAAGACAATATTTCGTTCGAGATAATAACAGCGCGAGCGAAGAGTCTGAAGGAGGGATGTCCTTTCAAAGGTCAAGAATATACTCATACGCACTTAAGGCAACTGTTCTGGGATGGAGCGAAGGTCTTAAAGTCACTGGAGATAATTTCTGCGTTGCCTTTGGATACGATCCCTACACCATTTACCACTTCGACCACCACCACAGTGAGTCCCTAGTTAATTTCATATTTTTTTGGTTATAGCTCAAATGAGAAAGTTCAGCTGTCAGAAATACAAAAAGTGATTGTGTTTTTTTGCCATATATGAATTTGATAATAGCTTAGGAAAATTGAAAATTCTGGCAATTCTGTTCGTAACAAAATGAATAATTATGCTTTTTTTGTGTGTGGCTGTTAATGCCTATTACTAATGTGCGAAAAGCATCAAGAGATTAAACAAGACATTGTATTCATTAAATGTATCGAAAGAAGATGACAACATGGCAATAAGGGATATTATCAATATTATTTCGGTTTTCGAGGTAACAAGTTTATGAGGTTTTTGAAAAAATAAATTTATTGTCTTTGGTTTAAATAAAAATGAAGCGGACAAAATATAACAGTTGCAGATCTTGGAAGGAGAGTGATACGCTGAACATCACAAAAATAAATAGCAGATTTGAAGCTGATTTTGATTTCAGCAAGATCCGCACTCAGATCAAATATCAGGATTGTAAAAGAGTTAATTATTATGCATCTCACATCATTTTTGAACCAGCCAAGGATATGGTGCGCGGAATTGTCCTTACTTCAGATGATAGCTACTTTATAGTAGCTAGTCAAAGAGGCAAATTGGGAATTTTTGAAACTGAGTCAGGAGAACTGAAACACGAATTTACAAACATTCACGAGAGTAATTTATTCAGCTTGAGAATCAACCAACCACCTATTTCGCAGAGAATATCATGGGACTCGATATTGATGATAACGATGAGTACTTCATCACATGTGCTGCTGATTCGATCGCTTATTTCAATTTTCAAGAAAGAAATCTTATATTCACGCTAACATTACCAGAACAAGGTAATTTACGAGGGAAAAATTAGCATTTTAAACGTGCATCTAGGAGAGCTAAGAAGCGTGCAACTTGCAGGAAATGGAAGCGTTGCAGCAATAGGAACGGAGAAATCGAATGTCTATATTGTCGATTGCAAAGAGAAATCTATTTTGTTCAAATTCGATGGAGCTCACCTAGGTAATGAAGGAGAACCTCTACTAATCTAACGATAGAGTCACAGATACTGTAATGGCGATAACGTTTTCTCAGGATTTGCGATATATCTATACTGGGAGTTCGGATAAATCGATAGGCATATTTGATACAGCAGCTAAGTCTAAAGTAGCGAGCCTGGGCTCTATACACACAAGTCTTGAGTCTTCTTCTTCGGGTCATTAACAAGGTTGAATAAATAGATACAATACTGGCAATTCGCTCTTTTCATAAAGACACCCTGCTGCTTACGGCAGGAGCCGATAAGACTCTAGCAATAACGAACTTGAAAACATATGAGCCTGTGAAAAAATTTGAAACGAACTGTACTCTTGCTTTGCTTCCTTGAAATCTAAAATCCAGCTACGCATTAGCTCCGATTTTTTCAGTTTCGCTGAATGCTGAGGAGAAATACGCAGTTTGCGGCGATCGAGATGGTGAAATCGGTGTCTATGAGCTCGAGAAACTTCAGCATATCTATACATTCAAAAATGTGCATGAAAGTGCTTTCAACATTTTATGGTTGAATGATTGTACTTAACTTTTTTTTCCGATTTAGAGCTCATTCGCGGGATAAGGATATCCAAAAATAGTCGTTATATCATATCTGGTGGTTTCGATGGGTTTATCTCGAAAATAGATCTTGGAAATGATCAAAATTTCACTGTCAAAGACACCCAATTCAAAGGTAGCATTAGGGCAGATTTGAGGAATCTTTATCACATTGTAAATTTCTCAGGCTGGGTTATGAGTATCGTGACGACAACGGCCAATCTAAACTGGGCAGTCTGTGGTGCTAAGGATGCAACAATTACGTTCTATAATTTAAATACGAAGAAGCGGATCCACATATTGTATGACACTCATGAAGGCAACAGAGCTATTACATGAATTTCCTTCTAACTTTGAAAAATATTGCCTGATTAGAGGGAGTCACAAACTTGCTTGTTTCGAGGGATGATAACTACCTCTTTTCTGGGGGTGAGACAGGAACCATCAAAATGTGGCATTTGCAATCTTTCGAGCTTGCCCATGATTTTGGATCAGTGCATAAAGGTAAAGGATAAGTCAATTATAACTAGTTAAGAAAGAAATCCGTATCCTTAGATCAAATAAGATTCTTGCATCAAACGAAAGATAGAAACCGACTCATTTCAGCATCGAGGGATAAACATATTGCGATCATTGATCTCCGGTCGAAGACTGTTCAACAATTTTTTTCTCCACTTAATTGTAAGAGTTATTTTCTTCATCCCCTCTTAATAACGGGTCTACCAGCGATAATACAAGCCACTGCGATTTCAAACTCAGAAAAATGGCTCGCTGTTTCCACAATGGACAGTTTTTTCAGAGTTTTCGATTTTGAAACTAAGGAAATGAAACATGATCTTGATAAAGTTCACAATGGAGGTATCATGGTTTCAGGCCTTCTTCTTCGAGCAAAATAATTTAATTCACCTTCATAGAGTGGATTCTTGCGATTTGTTACACGCATGATGACAAATATATGCTCTCGGCTGGTGGAGAACAATCTATTGTTATCCATGAGGCTGATAATCCAAAAGTTTTCCAGAAGATTGCAGGGGCTCATACTGGTAGTGATTGATTGAAGAATCAACTAATCAAGTCATCTTTTCAATAATAAAATAAAATAGATTGGATTTGGACTCTGGCTCTGGATCCTTCAGGGAGATATTTGCATGCAGGGTCCACAGACAGAAGTATTAGTATTGTGGATCTAGAAAAGAGAAGTCTAATACATAAATATAAACGTGTTCATGAAGGTAAACACCAAAAGGCACAGCTTCTAAGATAAAATTTACAATTTCAGATACAATAATGAGTTTGCGCTTGTCTTCAGATGGTCGGAGTGTCATCTCGGCCTCCAGAGACCGAACTATCACTATTATAAGGAATACAATCGGCAGCGATGAATACCTTGTTTCAGGTAATAATTTGTATCGATTCCCCTGAAATTAATGACACATATAACCTCAGCATATCGGTTTACAGATCCAAATGAAAAACTCCTCGTCTTTAAAAAGCTGACTGTCCATCACATCACTCGGTTGATATTAAATAAAGAGGTAGAAGCCGTTTGCGAGTTAATTGACTCGTTTCCAGCTTTGACTATTATGCCAATGGCCGTCAATATGTTTCATATTTCTGGTTTACTTGAAGCGAATAACCCGGCTTACATCAACCAGTGCATTGAGAGCAAAGTCGAATTAGCTCCAAACATGGAAAACGTTTCAGTCCTTCATTTTCTTCTTAATTCTGTCACGAAAGACCCTGCTCGAATCAACACTCTATTGAAACATTCAGAAAAGGTTTTCAAAACCGCCCTTGACGCAGATTACATCCTCAATAATTTTACCTCTATCTTCTTCAAGATACTCAGCATCGACACCGTGAACGTCGCATCATTTCTCAAAATTTGCGTTGCGCCTGTTCGAGCTGAAATTGCTTCTCAGATACCAAGCTTCGGAACTGTCGAAAGCTTCACGAAAAAGGTATATATCACCTACGATACTCCACTCCCACGAGAAGAGATGTTAAAACCTGTCATCGATAAGATAAACCCTGAAGGAACTTCGCAAATCCAAGCGAAATATTTCCGAATTCCGCTCAATTTCAATCCTAACTCTAAACATCTACTGCAATTGATGAGAGTGCTCCTTCTACTTGACTGTGATGAGATTTTCCGAACCAGTGCAATAAGGATGCTCATCGATTATGGTTGGCGTAACTCCAGAAATTTTATCATTGTAAATAGCATAATTTACAGTGTCTCCATGATTCTATTTTCCGTCAACCTTGGATTGAAAGAAAGGCACCTCCCTTTCGAAATTGTCAATTTCGTCATCGCCGTTATGATGCTTTTTTATGAATTCATTCAATTCTCAGCGACGCCAAAAATATATATTCGTGAGATATGGAACGTGATTGACGTCCTTGCAGTTAATCTGCGTATTGCGAGTTATATCCTGGTCTGGTCTGGGGTTGACCAGAGCGTTTTCGCATGGTTTGTCGCTTTTGCGTTCCTTTTTGGATATCTCCGCTGGATCTCCTACCTCAGGATTTTCAAATCTATGAGTAAGAAAATTCAAAAGAATGTCAATCTAATGTATTGTTTATTCATAGGAAGGATCGTGAGAATGCTCGTACAAATATTCCTGGACCTGAGGAGTTTTTTTGTTGTGTTATTGTTCTTGCTGATCGGGTTCACGTTGATTTTTTATCTTGATTCCGCGGACCCATTCAATGTGATTTTATTAAATACTTATGCACTGATGTTTGGACAGGTCAAAAACTACGGTTACTCGACTGCCCAAATGGTATTTCTTATCATTACAACGGTGTTCCTCTCAACAGTGCTGATTAATATGATAATCTCGATGATGAATGATACTTTTGCCACGGTTCAAATGCGGAAGGATTTTTTTGATAATAAAGAAAAGGTCAGCCTGATCTTCGAATGTATCAGCATTAAACGGATTTTCGATCGGATTTTGTTCCGGAAACGGTTCAGAGAAATGAATCGAGCATCCCCGAAGTATTTGTTTGCGTTTGAAGAAAAGTTAGAAGATGATTTCGAATCCACTCAACAAATTCTAGAGTCTAGTATCGAATCGTTGAAAGAGCAAATGAACTCAGGTGTTGCGGCACAAAAGGAATTAGAAGCTCAATATACTAAATTGGAAGGTCGGATAAACTCGCAGGTTTTGAAGATGAAAAATGATGAATCAAAAATGATAGAAGCCTTAGGTGGCATGTTTAATACCTTGAATCAAAAGCTAGAAACGGTAAACGCTAAATTGGAACAATCAATTGAGAGAGGCAATAAGACTGGAAGCTTTCCAAAACATGGGAAAGAGAACTTGAAAAAGTAATGTATTTTTCTTTTAAGAGAAGTAATAATAAGTGCAATTAGTGCCGGATATATTGAAAATAGTAAGCTAATGTTACCAATGCTTGGGGGAGATTTTATGCCTGTAGACCGCCCTGACGCAGCCAGTTTTCGAGAGCAGCAATAGAATTGACTTTCTCATTACAGAAGATTTTACGTCTGTCATTTTATTGCAAATTGGTGGTAGAGAGAGAAAAAAAAAAGACTGCTATTCCTCAGTGAAGTTATATATTATGAGTGATTGCTATCATTTTTTCGGAAATATTTTGAATATTCAATCAGATTTCATTAAATTGTCGTTTATTATGTACTTCTGAACCCTCTTTCTACGAGAGGATATTTATTCAAATAGTAATGAGAACAACACAATTTTACACAATGTACTGCTAGATATGTTCAAAAGCTTCCTTCTTCTCTTACATCTGCATTGAAATCGACTGTACCTAACACAAAGGTATCCATCGAGAAAAAATCAAGTTAATTTGAAATTTAAGTCGAAGTCTCCATTTTGGTCTTGAACGTTGCAGTTTGGAAATTGACTCTTGGGTTTTTCCTTGCTGGTTTAGGACCATCGATCAGACTGGTTACATCATCAATTTTAATTGGCTTTATCAAAATGCTTTTCATCCCCGACTCGAGACAACTTGCGATTTCGTTATCTCCTGAGTGCGCAGTGCAACCGATTATTTGAATCTCATGCAACTCTCCCTTACTCATCATCGCCTTCAGTTCTCGAGTCGCTTCACAACCATTCATAATCGGCATGTTATAATCCATTAATATCAATTGGATACCAACACAACCTTCTTGGCAGAACATTAAATGCTTGATGTGCAACTTCTTCAGTTTCTCAATAGCCTCTCGTCCGTTATAAGCGCAATCAGTCACAAAGCCTTTCTTCTGGAGAACTCTCTGAATGGAGTCAACATTGAACAAGTCATCATCAACAATGAAGATATCCGGACAAACAAACTGCGATTCTTCCTTGAGATACCGAGCGAAAGCCTCTCTGTTAGAATCAAACAATACCAGTCTCTGATTCGATGTGTTTACTCCAGGAATATGCAAGGAAGACATATGAGATTGTATTTTTTCTGGTCCATCACCAAAAGTTTCACCGCTGAGCTCATCTTTCCCAAAGAAAATATCTGTGGACGGGTTTATCAGACCTACCTCTGAGAATTCTACATGACGAATAAGCGATACTGGAGATAGAGGTCCGAATCTGTCGAATTTATCATCGGATTTTCCTTCTTCCGTTATTCGGAAATCTGGCTTGCTTCCTGGTTCATAGAAGATCTTTGGAACCTTACCAACGATTCTCTTTTCCAATTCCTTGGACCTGGACCTAGAGGTAAATTCATCTTCAGAGTCTACTTCTTGAATCATATGATTGGTGTCTTCTTGCTTTGGACTTATTAGCAACGCCTGGGCGGTCTCCGTTTCCGGTTCAAGTTCTTCATGGATAGTCGGCTTCGGGAGAGGCAAGAAGAAACTGACCGAAGTGCCTTGGAATCTTTGGGTTTTAATTAAGAGCTCTGACCCCAATCGTTTTGCTATTTCATTCGAAATCTTTAGACCTAGGCACGCGCCAGCAGATTGATCAGAGACTTTGCCTTCGAAAAGTCCTTGAGCAAGTAGTTTTTTTAGTCTGCTATATTCAGCGATAGTCATTCCGAACCCAGTGTCCTTAACGGTGAAATATATCCTCTGGCCGTACTTACCTCCAAGATTCGAAGATGATCTAGGGAAAGGTTCTACTTCGTTTCCGTTTAATTTATGAGTAACAATAAGGGAAATTCTGCCTTTCTCAGTAAATTTCACGGCGTTCTGCAGCAAATTCATGAGTAATTGGCCCAACCTCTTTCCATCCGTCACAATATTCGAGGGAATGTCTTCATCAATTTCTAATCTTAATGCAAGGTCTTTTTTCTTGGCTTCGAATCGCACGACTTCGAAAAGACTATTGAGGAACGGAAGGAGTTCCAGATTCTCTTTTTCCAGTTTGATTTCTTTACCAAAGCTCAAATGCGAGTAATCACTGATACCTTCCACCATGTAGACGAGCCTCCTGATATTCAACAGCACTGGTTTAATATATTTCTGCTTTATATCTTCTGGGATAGAGCCATCTTCAATCGCTTCAGTAAGAAGGAGAGAAGTGCCATTGACTGGGGTTCGGAGTTCGTGAGAGACTGAGGACAATAAAAGACTTTTGTATTGATCGCGGTCTTCGATTCTGGCAATTTGATCGCGCATTGCAGTATCAGTGAGCAGCATGAGAACAGACAATTTTTCGTTGAATATCGCGAAACTGAGTGCGATCTCAATGCTTTTATCGCCATATTTCGCATCCACGTATTCAAACCGAGGCTCTTTTTTCTCTGAGTCCCAACCAAAGTCTTCCTGCATGAGAAAATTAGCATTCCCAATAAAAGTTATAATCACGTCTTTGAGGGACATGTAGTTTGCTTTATTCAAGTCCGGATCTGGTGATGATGCTGACGATGCTGCAGCATTCCAAGAAATCGATCTGCTATATTTAAACCTGATCCGCATCTCCTTAGTAGATTCCCTGGTATTCAGTAATGGAAGAGGCCTTCGAAACTTTGGAGTAGTGATAAAAGAGAGGGTGCTAAGGACGTTGCTGTCAGTACCGACAATAAGAGCGCTTGGGTCCATGACCTGGCTATCAGGGTTGCGGGACAAAAGGAGGCTATCAAAGGTAGGATTTTTGTATGTGAGCTTTCCTTCTAGGTCGATTATCGCAACGCTGAAAGGTATCTGCTCAATAATTTTCCTCCACGCGACGTTTTTGTCAAAATTTTGAGTAAAATCATTGAATATCGATCTCTCGTTCTGCTTCATCGTCGATTGGAAAATGGTATAGGCCACTAATGCCTGTAGTCCACCCGAGACTAGGCTAATAAGCAAGTATCGCTCCTCACTGTTCAAAAACCGTCCCAAAGTTGCGAGAAAACTGAGAAGAATCCCTCCAAGAAGCCCTACTCTCAGGTAAAGTGAATCAATGAGAGGAGATAGACCCACGAAATACACAATATTTGTGAGATAGTCGATTAATATAAGAGATGCATTTTCCTCAGTTATGCTTTTGTGGATGCAATCTTCCAAGGTGTTCAGAATCACAATAATGAAGACTGACCAATCAATAACTCGCCGGGCTTTCTTACGACTTCCAAATTTCCATACTATCACGCCAAGGGAAAACAAGGCAACAAGGAAAATGACTACTTTGATCCAATTGTAGGTTCTGTTTCCTGTAGAGAGGATAACTCTCAAAATCAAACCGATAATGCCGATTAGTACCATTGAAACAAGCCCGGTGCCGAATTTCCATGAGTTTCGCTTGAGTTGCTCGGATTTAAAATGGCCTGTCATTTCAACGTGTGTTGATTTCGTAAAGCTGTCCATTTTCTCTGGCTGGTGAATTTTTTATTTACAGTCACTCAAGTTAGCTTTTAATATTTAAAGATCAAACACCTAAATTAAAAAATCTCAGCAAAATTAATTAAAAATGGAGCCATTTGACGCTTCTGATCATGTTAAGCTTCCATGGATGAGTATTAGTTTAGTAAGGTAAAGTTTCACAAGCTTTCCGCTGCCAATTTTCATTTCTTTGGAAGTAAATCAAAGTTAATATGTCTTAATTGGAAGTTTTTTTTATTGGCTCTAACAACCAAATTTTCAGACGAAGCCGGGAAGTCGCAGGTTTTAAGCAGGTTATATGATTTACATGTTAATTTGGAATTAAACATTGATAACGGTCATAAAATTATTTTATTAAACCAAAAACCCGACTTTAATTCTTAATTGTTTGTACACAGGGAATGGATAACAATATATAGGAGATAGTAAGTTCGATTTTATTTATTTTTTCGTAAGAAAACAACCGCTTTCTGTATATTTGGTTTATGTGCGGAGGAACACAGTTGTAGAGAGTTCATAATAGCTGGAAAAATTGCTGATCACATATTCGAGATTCGAAATGTACTTCGTAATCAAAATATAACGTTAATTACCTCCTCGACTAGAGAATGAGCTATCACGATCCTTATACTACTTTTTAAACAATAAATATCGATGACTAATACCGAATTAAGACTTTTTCACAGACAGCAATCTCCCAATTATTGACTTGGTTCTGAGCCTTGTAATATATCTTCTGTTTAAGCCCAGTCTCTACCTCCATAAGCTCCTTTCTTTCGAGCGAAATTAGATAAATCAGAGCTGTTCTTGGCGGAAAGAACTCTACATCCCATTGATTGCTATACTGAGCTGAAGGTTGCTTCACGATGTAGCCTGTGATATGAACACTCGGTTTGATCGGTTTAGGGAACTTTAATGTATGTTCCTCAGTCGCATCTTGCATATTTTGATAATCGAGTGGCAATACTCCTGAGCTTGAAATAATGAGTATTGTGCTTTTTGGCTTCAGATGATATAATTCATAGCGCTCACCGAAAAAGCTCAGCTTAAACTCTCGAATTATTTGTTTGGAGTCGAAGCTCATGACCAGAATCCGTGAAAAAGCTGAAGTACATAAAGTAATTATTAATCCCTGAGATGAGTCGGTATAGATATCATCCACATGGTCATAAGGGACTTTTGTATCACAGTAGCTCATTCGAGTCTCAAAATCGAAAACATGAATTTGATTCTCTCCGTAGCTCCAGACTACAAAGAGTTTTCCGTCTTTTTCGTAGAGATCATAGACGTTGATTCGGCGATTCGGAAGGCAGCGAGGAGGTCTGAAAACAGTTGTTTTGTGTGTTTTGGAATTGTACGTAAAAAACTCGTCTCGGTTGCATAGAGCGATGAGAGTGGTCGCAGTCAGTTTCTTGGTCTTTCTTGTAGTTTTGAGACCAAATGACTTGATTGGTCGAAAATATTTGAGTGAAATTAGCGTAGCTCTTGTTGTGTTTGCTATAAAGAGAAGTGGAGGTGATTCAAACCCCAGTACTGAGGTCGAAGAAGCACTTGAGAGGCTTGTTGAGAGACAATTCAGTGAAATCTGCCTCTCGTGTCCCATTCTAGGAGCTACGAGTGATTTTAGAATGCGATTTTGCTCGATAACTAGATCTTCAGCAGTTTTTCTCCTCCGAAGCCCGTAGTTTCCTAAAGGTTCAGAGTTGACGTCCTTTGCTTTTCGTTCGCGTTTCATAGTAGCGAATCAAAATATCTAGAAATAAAGCTCTTATAAGTTCCGGAAAATCATCTCAGAAATACCTTCGAAGTATTATAAGAGACTTAGTTTTTGCAACGCAATGGACTTAATGAGTAATGTTATCTTGCTATCGTTATATCTATATATATCTCTGACTTTGATACTCATGCAAACAATTTGAATAAAATAGGATAGAAAGGACATAAATTTTGTCAAAGAGAGAAAAAAATGTCATGGATATGGAGAGAATTCTCTGATTTATCATCGCGAAAGATAGACTACAAATTGATTAGTGAATCTCTAATTCACAACATATTGAAGCATATTGAATAGAAAATTTAAAAAGAGCATAAGGGACATTAAAATACAAGACTTTCTAAATCGACATTATACCATTTCGCTGGCAATCTCGCTCCTCCCTCGTTTGCTATAAGATTTTCGGACTGAAGCTGCCTTTTTAAGGCTCTCGAAAACTTGATAATCAAATTTAAGACCTTCAAGAATTTCGTGGATTTGAAGGATCAGGAAAGTCGAAAGAGCCATGTAGTGTAATTGCTCTGGCGAAGCTGGGCGGATATTCCAATCGCCCATAGAGGATTCGTAGTTGATTGCTTTCCCATATGATTTGTAGACAAACTCTGAATAGAGGTCTTCCAGCTGGCCACGGGATATCGGAAACTTTAATTTCTCATAATCAGCAATCGAGATTTGGCAGTCTGACACTTGCTTAATATTCTTGAGGTCTTTAGAATTAATATCCACAATTCCCTTCAAGAACCGCCTTAAAGATTTTGTGTCATCGGCAAAGACATGAATTGAATGAGATAATAGACCCAACAGCAATTCCTTGAATTCTGTTTGTAAGATATTCGAGCTTGAATCTTTGCTTTGGTTAGTTTGCAGTTGCAATTCGGATACATCAATGATGGTGATGTTGGAATCAGAGCTGATAATAAAATAATTGAAGATTCGACTTGCGCGGTCGAAGATAACTCTGAATGCCAGCTTTTGAGATTCTTCGTATCCTTGGAATAACCGAGCTATTGTTTTTAGTTGAGAAACCTTTACATGATAAACGGTGTCTTGGTAGATGCCAAATTCATCCAACCTAAGAAATTCTGGCTCAGCGAAAGTTGCTCTTTTTGATGCCTCATTAAAAGAAAAAGGTTTTGTTGAGAAAGTCGCTTTTCCTTGTAAAATTTCTCCATATAAAGAAAGCTCAAACGCTAAAATTTCATTGAAGACCCATTCGATATATTTCTTCTGAGAGAATAAGAGTAAAAGCATAGCGATATCATCCATTGAACCGGCAGTTCTTGATAGCATGTATTCAAAGCATTCAGCTTTAGACTGAAATTGAGCTCTATTGAAAGACAGCAATATCTTTCTGAGTGTCATATATCTTGTGCTATTATCAGGCTCAACATTAAGTATCTTCCATGCCACCTCGAGAGATATGTCACTTCCAAATTTATTAAAGTCGTTTTGTATCAATTCTTTGATCGTTGAGTGGGAAGGAGTGCTTGGCTCCAGCTTTTGAGGGGAATTAATCGGCGAAGATTCACAGGTTGATCCCTTGCTGTTCGATACTCTGGATCGATGAGAGTCCGAACAGTGTAATTTATCCAGCGAATTTCTGATATGCGCCAGCACCGCGTTGCCTCTGTTTTCGCTCATGTCTGCCTTTCCATCAAATTTCCTGCTTAAACTCATTTTGTCACTTGCGTTTGATTTTAGTATCGTTTAATTATAAAATGATAATAATGAGAGATTACTGTTTGATTTATATAGAAAGAGTTTTTCTCAAGAGTTTTATTGCTTAATCATATTTGTTAGTAGCCACAAAGTTGTACTGTTAATTATTTTCAGTTGCTGATGAAGTTTTTTGAATTGTTCAAATCGATTTATCAACTAAACAAACATATTAGAATAATTGAACTTTTTCGACTTATTGATTTTATTTGAACATTTTACCTCATTGTTGGGTTTTTATTTTAATTTATTTGAATTGTTCATTTGTGGGTAACGACTTGGAACAATAATAAGGAAGATGCAATCCACCAATATGAAGTTGGGATTAAGTGCTATGTATTTGACTAACACAATCTTCCGAATCTCATTATTTTCTCTGAGAAGGGACTGAAGTGACCTTGAAAGAGTAGTAGACCTTTCCAAATAGCATTAGGGTGTTCATATTCTCCGAATACCGCCAATTTTAGACTTGCTTTTCGGGAAGATAAATTACATCATTAAATAATACTGATGAAAAATAAACAAATGAATAATTGCAGCTGTATTTTACTTTCTATAAGTTGTATAATTTTCATAATTCTTAAAAGGATTAATAAATTGAAACTGAAAGCGCACGCTTATCTCTAATATTTTATCCTATACAGCACTGATCATTCGTTAACCTTATCTCTATCCTTGCCCATTGATCCCCTTCTGTTTCATTTTTTTTCGCATCTTCAAAGAAATGAAAGCGTTGTTGAGTGATCTATCATCTCAAGATGGAGTCATTGCTTAAACAAAAATTAGCTCTCTTTCAAGGCTATGCTATGTATGTAGAATTATCAATGTTTAAAATTTTCAAGGCCTGATACGGAAAGCATTCAAACTGAAAACACTACTCAATCTTTGAAACGAGTAATTTATGATAAAGTTGAAATTTTATAAGCCAAAAATCTTTTTCTGTTCCTCCCAGTAACATCTCATCGCATCAAGCGTTTCTAAGTCTTTTGTATGATGGAATCTATGAGACTCTATTAGACCTTCCAAACTTGGCGCAAAGGCTCTATATTCAATTTTTTCCCCAACTTTCTCAAGATCAGCCTGTACATTTGTTCTTCTTCGTGACTGATTCTTTCTCATCGTATCAACCCACAGTTTTTCATTTGAAGTCACCTTCGAATACTTTGTGAAAAAGCTTATTCCACTCGCTGCGTCTGCAGTCGATTTATATACCTGCATTTTCTATATTTACAAAAAGTATGAATCAAACAGCATTAGCAATCAATATTACCAAGAGGAATTCTGCAAGTGCTGCCTTCCCGATCGTATGGATTAATTCTTCATTTAAATCGAGTTTCAACTGTCCAGTATTATCATCTGTATAAAATTTCAACAGCCCTTTTGTGTTTTGAAGAAGATATTGCAGGATGACATACCTCCCAGTCGCGTGAGGACCGCTCCATTTCCCATCCATAAAGTGATGCAATGAAACCACCCCACCGCACAGCTGGTTATACCAAGCAACGTGGACAATATCTTTCCACTCGCTCTTCTTTTCAGGGTAAAACGTGTCCAGAACGGAGTCAAAGCAAGTCAAGTACAACGCAACCGCATCAGCTCTGCACTCTTCATATGCGTTGGATAGACTTCCAAATACAGAATGCCATGTTTCCCCTTTCTTGTAGAAACTTGCCACTTTTTCGCCCGTTAAAGGGTTGATTGTAGATTCATCAAAATTCTTAACCCCCGCTGCGCCCTCAGTAAATAGCTTTCCTGACCCATGTCCAAGTAACTCATGGAGTCCGACTTTAAGTTCATCAGCTTCCCTACTATACTTAGCGACCAGCTGCTGAAGTTGCTCATTTTCTGCGGAAATAAACATATTAATCGAGCTTCTGGAGGTGCCATAACAATTTCCGAGGTTTATATTTTTCAACCCAACCTCTTGCCTCACATCATCGTAATTTGGGAGGTTCTTCCCAATGGGAATCCCTGTGGCAGCTATTGTCAGCACGTCAACCGAGTTGAAATCAGGTCTTTTGTAGACATCGATCTCAAACGACCGCGGCCAAGGGAGAAGCTTGAGCAGGCTCTCGCAATTTTCTGTCAGTCGATTGAACCGTTGTGACTGCTTAATGTTTTTTAACATAATGAATCCTTCCCACTCTCCTCGTACTTCAATAGGATCGACATAGGTTTCTGTGAACCCTAAATTCGTTTCGACTATGGGATTTCTATCAGTGACCCAGATTTCCTGCGCTTTCTTATGCTCGTGCACATCGCCATAGCGAAGATGTTTGATGTAATGATCCAAAATTTTCTCTTGTTTTTCGTTGGCAGCGTAAAGTTTCGCGTTTTCGAGGTCTGCGACTACTTTCTTGAAAATGGCGGAATATTCTCCATACACAAACTTCAATACTTTCTGTTTATTATCAAAAAAGTGACTTTTCCCTGCGTAAGGCTGATGCTCTCCATTCTCAGTTTCTATCGAAGCAATCAATAGATAAAACTCTGATGCGCTTTTCTTCGCAATACGAGTGTTTAGCGCCGAAAGGCCAAGCGTATCCAATTCCTTCTGGATCATGATAGCCTCTTCTCTAGTTAGGTTTGGCGAATAGTATGAATTATGCCCACTGCCTTCAGATTTGAAGCCGATCTGCTGTAGAACATCCGTTTTGCAGTACACTGAAGGACTAATAATGTCCCATATTTTCTGAAAGTACTTTGTGTCATTTACAAACGGTTTGCAAGCACTGAGGAATTTGATGAAGGTCTCCTCTTTGACACAAGGGATAAATTTCATATTCCCTTGAGAGTAATAGTTTCCGCAGTTGTTATAAAAAGTTCCCATGTAAATTAGGATGGATTCGAAGTCCTTTTTGGAAATCTCGTTCTGGGCAGCGATTTCTTGAAGTTGTTGGAAGGTTTGCTCTGAGAGTATTTTGGTGAAAATGTAAAATAGGATCGGGGATTCGTAAGACTTTTGGAAATAGCAAACTTTTGATGCTTCCCAAATTGCTTTGGTAAAGTAGTAGGAAAAGTGTTTGCTTTTTGAATCGAGCTGCTCGAAAGCGTTCAAGCAGTCGATATACTCGAAAAAGTACCCTTCAATTTCTTCGCTGGTGCTATTAGTAGATTTATTGCTCTCCATAACTGTATTATGATATTTCGGATCTGATAGTTTTATTTCTGAAAGCTATCAACAAAAAATGAATAAAATACGAGCTGTTAATATCAAATTTAGAATAGAACAGATTTGCTGAGGCAGCTTATAACTCAAGGAGCTCTAAGTCCTGGATTCGACAGATGAAATCTTTCTTAGAATGCTATTTATTCTCCAATAAAGAACCTTTTCAGAAGAGAAAGAGTATCAGCAATGCACAAAAGGCTCAGTGAACATGAACTCCTTATCTATTCATTTAGATATTCTATCTTTCTTAAACAATCAATAAGAAAATTCGAGTGACTGCATGTTTTTATATAATTAAAATCAGATTACACGACCTGCAACCTGATTTAGCTTAATACACAACTTTCAAACTTCTACAATATGGACAAACAGTTTTATATATTAGATACACTCGAAAAGTGAGAAAGTAAGAATATTCCTTCAAGTAACAATTGAAGTTGAGAAACTATCTAAAAGTCATCCTCCCATTCATAGTCTTCGTCATCAGACTTTTTCCTTTCCTCAAGTTTTTTTTCCTTGTCAGCGTCATTAAAGTCCTTTCCCTCTTTGCTTGGATCCTTTTGTACTTCATAGTCTTTCCTTATTTGCTCAAGTACAGGAACGGAATCCTCATTCATTTGAATGATCTCTTCATCCGCGATCAGGATCTTTTTCTCTGGGATATATGGAGGAACCACCTTCTTATAATACAACCGATCCTATTTTATTCCAACAAATTTGTTTAATTCGGAAAAGCAATCAAATAAATGTTACCCAGTCGAGACCATCAAAAAATTCATGGCTTTTCAATTTTGTAAAGGACCCTCCGAGCCTTGCTTCTGGCTGCTTATTGAGCAACTGTGCTAGCATTCTCTTCGAAACTGGATCGAGGTGTTTTGGGAGGACTAAAGGTTTCTTCACGATATTTTCATAGATTTCCTTTGGATTATCTGCATCGCTAGTAAACGGGTATTTCCCAGTTAAAAATCGGTATAAGCAGACTCCGATCGACCACAGATCAACGTTTTTATCGTACCCACGTCCCTGAATGATCTCAGGTGCAATGAACAGCGGCGTTCCGATAAATGTGAACGTCCTGTTCGCCTTTCCTTTGAGAATTTTGGCTACTCCCATATCGACCAATCTAGGATAGCCCTAATTTTATGAGGATTAATTTCAGTCAGCCCGGTCCGTAAAACTTACGTTTTCTTCAACAATAGTATTTTGCGGTTTCAGATCTCTGTAAATAATATCATTGGTGTGCAGGTACTCGATCGCTAGGATGTAACAACCGATATAAAAACGCGCTTGTTCAGGTGTCAGCAGACCTAACAAGAATTTTATCAAATTTAATCCAGTCTGAAACCTGCTAACTTTACCTATTCTCCTCACAACTTTGCCAAGTTCAAGACCTTTTAAATATTCCTCCAGGAAGAAACAGTATTTGTCATCTTTGAACGTGCGCAAAAACTTGACGATGAATGGATAGTTCACGGTTTCCAGCACCTCTTTTTCTTCCTATCATCGATGAGATAAAAAAGTTTTATTATACTCTGCATTCTCTCGGAAGAGTTTTATTACCTGAACCAAATCTTGTATTTTTTCTCTGTAGATCTGTTCTTTCGATATGCATTTCAAAGCATAAAACGTCTTGTAGTTGTGCTGACGCACTAAATACACCTTTCCGAAATGGCCGGCTCCAAGCGTTTTGTAGTAATAAAAATCCTTCAAAGTAAAGTTTTGGAGGTCCTTTTCTTTCGATGATTTCTTTGAACTGGCTTTTTTTAAAGCTCGCTACAATAAAATATCAGACGTGTCCAGAGAGATCAGCTTTGAACCTCATGAGATCTTTGATTCGTTACGGAAATATCGTCGATAGAACCGCCTAACTTCCGGTAGAGCTCCATGCACATTATTTCTGCAATTACTCCGTCTCCTTCTAGCACATAGTCCTCTTCAATACTACACATTCATGATTGTTAGCAAATGATTTTAAGACATTTTCTTACTATTTTACTGCATTGCCACTCCCTAAATGTCCAGCCCCGAATAAGGTACCTTTGTATGCTACCACACTATTGCTTTTGCTCTTCAAGGCAGAAAAACATATTTTATTGATATATCGAGAAAGGAAAAGTATTACTGTCCGAACATATTCGCCTTCAAGCACAATAAAAAGCTTCATTCCAGCCATGGAGCCTTTTCTCACAACAACTGCACCATCTGCATATGGTTTGATTTCTAGCATATCTGCGATTCTTTCGATTTGCGAGGTGGTTAATTTTGGTCCGATTACACTGTTCTTGATGGCTTTGATTTGAATGTTGCGATATACCATCATATTGAGACTCTTTCCGACAATATTCTGCAACCTTTCACGACTCATTTCAATGCATTTCACCTTATTTGCATAAACTATCTGCGAAAAATATTTGAAGTTTACAATCTCTGAGAGACATTTAGCAGTGTATTTTCTTGGGATTGACTCCTGTAATGCTTCTTCGCCGAACCAATCTCCTTTCGAAAGTTTTTTTATCTCGAAAGTTCCACTCAACAGGGAAACAGCGCCTTCCATAATAATAAAAAATGCCGATGATTCTGCTCCTTGTGTCACTATTTCAGCGTCTTTTGAATACTCTTTAAGCTCTGAGCTATTCGCAATTTCATGGATCTGCTCCTTCGTAAGAGCCGCTAGGAAGCGTCAGACTTATGAAAAAAGCTGCTGTTTTCTTACAAAATATGTCTGCTTTTTGTATGAAGGGTAGTTTGATATCGAATTCTGTCAGAATGTCTTTCGAAATAATATCTCTGAATTTCTGCCGATCAATGGCCCAGAACGCACTCTTTGGCTTCGCGATCACGCTTTTAGAGCTCACTTGATTATAAAGAAGTGCCATTTCACCAAATCCTCTGCCCTTTGCTAGCTCAGCCTTTTTTACTCCATCAACGACGATTTCAGCCGTTCCTTTATCTAATTCAATTGTCGCATCAAGATTAATGCTCGAGGGCACAGTTTGAACTACCTATGATATAAAACGAATCTGCCTCCTCGCCTTGTGTATGAATAAACGTGTCACCGTCATGTTGATTCTCAACATATTCCATTTGCGTAGCCAAATGCTCTCTAATTGGAATAATTTTTCAATGCAAATCAAAGCATATCAACTCACAGCTGTCGCGTTTTCAAATCAATCAGCACGAAGTAATTCCGAAAAGATTGTTTCAAAAATGCAATGTCTTCAGCAGTTTTCGTTTTTGGCACTGGCGTTAGGGTTGGTTTGTAAAACAATGATTTGGGTTTGCTTTGCTTCTTCCCAATTTTCGGAAGGACAATAGTAGGAGATTCATCTCTGACTTTTTTCTCGACCTTTCAATGAAAAAAACATCACTTTTGTTGAAATTCAGGATCAGTTTTCATTTTTACCTCGCTTGTTTTAGGCAACGGACTTTCCTTCTCTTCATAGGAGAAGTCCCTACTAACGAGGCGCTTTGTGTTGGTTGGAACAAACTTCGCGAGGACGTTGACTGCGGCTTGTTGAATAAGTGGCTTCTTGGAATCCGATGTAACTTGCCTTGAAAAAGATGTGCTGGGTTTAGTATCTAGGCTGATTTGAGTATTGGAATTGTTAATGAGGATACTCTTGGCTCTTGAATTAGCAAGAGAAAGGTCTTGCTTAGACTTGATCATGTGAACTTGCAATTGAAGTTTATTTCTGTGGTTTTTTTTATTGAGGCAGTTCTATAAAAAATCAGTCATCACTGCTCCGAACTAAATCTGTTAGGCTTAATCAAGGAATGGAAGTGGGGTACTTTTCTGACAGAAAAATTGTAAATATGAGTTAAGCATAAACGAAATAGCGATAAGCTCGAGGAAAAGATCGTTTAAAAAAGAATGGAGTCCCAATACTATCTCTTCTATGTGTTGGAGAAGCTAAATAATAAAACCTTGGGAATTTATTTCAGCTTATATTGAATTAAAGAGTTAGCACTATTGATTTCTTGAACGTTTGCAGTTCTTAATGACTAAGGGTTGGCTATTTTCATGGTCACTGTTCAGTGAGGGTGTAATGGTGATTCAAATGAACTCTATTTTTGTGAATTCTGGTCATTTGTTTGTAGAATTTTATAACTTCTGATGGCTACCAATAAGGACTTCTTTGATCGAATTTTTTTCAAAAAAAAAAATTCTGAGATATGTTTTCCGATCTTTTTTAATTGTTAACAGTATTCATCAACCCATTTTTTTTTAATTTTCTCTTCTTTGATTTAACAATCAATAATTCTGAAAATCAATGGTTCGAAGAATGCAGGAATTGACGAATTACTTTTCTGTAATAGATAGCTTGCAAACACAACTTTCTGTTGCTCAGCACTTTTACCGGCCTTGACGGGAGAAGAGCTTGACTAAGTTATGAATACTATGTCATTGGCAGAGTGCCCAGGTAGTAAAAACATCAGATTAGCATCTTTACTGCCATTTAAGGATGTTATCAGAAAATAAGGAGAGAATTAGAAATGAAATGCTGAAATACAGAAAATTACATGAATCCTCTTTTACCCAAGAGAAAATTAAAGATCAGAAGTTTGCTTAGAAATCATTAACTAATAAAAACAATTTCACCATTGTAGCATCTGAATTTGATTTCACATCTCCTTCCTAACTTCCGTTGAATTCGCCAATACATCTCCAAGACAAATTTGATCATTAGATAAAGCACTGAACAGCGGTCTCGCGTCTCAAACTCAAACTCATTCGTATTCTCTTATAATTCACCTACCTTCAGATCCATTAGTCACTTTATTTTACACAATTCAAGCGCTTCTCGATCCTGAATTTGTTCCAATTAATAAATATCCGATCAGTGGTAAAAGAGCGATACTATTGGATTTGGCGATCACAATTTGAACAGAATTGGGAGAAGCAAAATTAAGTTTATTTATCGTAAAAATATGTATTCTGGAAATACACCTAAGCAGAGTCTGTACGACCGTATCAGAGCTGAGCTCTCTGAGATCACATCGGGAAGAGAATTACTTCCATTTCTTGCGAGAGAGAGTGTTCCTCTAGTTATTTACTTCCTCGCGATGAATATTGTTCTTACGCTGAACTTTCACTACATCGGTCAGCTCGGAGATCCCTACATGCTTGCTGGAGTAGGCTTGGGAAACACTTGGCTTACCACAACAAACTATGCGATCATAGTTGGATTGAACATCGGAACACTAACTCTATGTGCTCAAGCTTTAGGAGCAAAAGAGTACCGAATAGCCGGATTTACGCTACACAGAGCCATCGTGATGAGATTCTTACTTCTCATACCTTCTTATTTCTTGCTCTATATATCTGAAGGAGTGTTCCTGTCATGGGGTGTTGATCCAAGAATAGCCGTGTATGCTTCACAGTATTGCAAATACCAGCTTCTGCCTCTCATGTGCTTGATAATTTTCGACTGCTTCAAGTCATTGCTTCTAGCCAATGGCATTTTTATGCCTTTTTTATACATTCAAATTTGCATGGCAGGAGTCCATTGGATATTTTGTAGCATCCTCACGCCTGGGCTTGGGATAGTTGGAGTTTGCTATGCGATGATAATATCTTATGCGCTTTCCGTCATTTTACTGATGATATATTTGAAATGGAAGAAACCATGCAAAGAGTCATTTTTCAAACCCAGTTTGGAATCAATTCAAGATATCATCCCTCAATTTAAGCAAGAAGTTCCCATTGGTGCGATGTTTTACTTGGATGTAATGTCATTTGAAGCGAGCGTTATCATTGCAGGTCAGTTTCCACCGGATGAACTCGGAGCGCAAGTTGTTGCTTGGAATATCATTGGATCATCCTTCTTGCCTATTATGGGCTTAATGATGACCCTCACTAGCGCTTTAGGGAACGCAATGGGTGAAAAAGACTACGTGAAAGCCAAAAGACTCAGAAATGCAGGAATTCTGTATACTTTTATCGTTGTGGTTATTGAAGCTCCATTGATTCATCTTTTCAGAGAGCCAATCGTAAGAATTTATACAAACAGCCCAGAGATTGTCCACGCAGCCAAACCTATCGTCAGCTTCTTTGCGTTTTGCGTGTTTGGTGATTTCATACAGGCGATCAACTGTGCTATGCTAAGAGCTATTGGAAAGGAAAAGATAGCTTTTAAAATCGGTATAATCGCGAACTATGGAGTAGGACTGCCTATAGGTTATATCTGTGGGGTTATATTAGGCCTCCATGACATCGGGTTGTGGATGGGAATTTGCACGGGTCTCTACCTTGGGTTCTGTTTCAGTGTGCGAGTTTTATTTACAACAGATATGGAAGAGCAAGTCAATGTGATACAGGAGCGACTGAATGAGAAAAGAGGTATCGAAGAAAGACTTATCAAAGAGAAAGATCCAGCAATCGAAATGATTACTTATGAATGAGAACAGTAATTATGAAAATAATCTTATAATGTGACAGAGTTGGATTGTGTAGAGAGAGAATTGACAAAAAATTTTATTTTTCTTTCCGTATAATTTGAGTTTTTCATTTCTTTCGTTAATTGTTCGATCGATTGTCACAAGTATATAATACATATGAAATAAATATGAAAACCAGTGAATAACCACAAAGTGATCGCTTCTGCGTTACAAAACCACTTTGCTGAATAAATTTCCATGAATTAGTGTCTCAACAAAACAGCTTGGAACTTCATCATGCTAATTTAGAATCTAACAAAAATTTATACTCGAGAGTCAAGAAGTAGCTTATCAGATCTAAGATGAGTTAAAATAACCGTAGAGCACAATGAGAAGTTATGCAACTTCATTAATATCCTGAAAGGATAAACTCACGAAAAAGCCCAATTAAGGCATCTGATCAGTTTGAGTGATTCAAATCACACTGTATATTATGTGAAGTCAAATTTCAAAAAAGAGACTATATTTATTGTTTCGAAGGAAGATAAACTACGAAAATTCAACTATGCAAAATCTCTTTGATCGCATAAAATCAGAACTCATTGATATCACTTCTGGGAAAGCCTACCTCAAATCTCTTATGGTAGATAGCTTTCCATTAGTGATCTACTCTTTTGCAATGAACATAATCCTCACATTAAACTTCCATTACGTTGGAAAATTAGGAGATCAATATATGCTTGCTGGAGTTGGGCTAGGAAACACTTGGATCTGGGCCACTAACTCTGCTATCATCGTTGGCTTAAATATAGGAACACTTACATTATGTTCTCAAGCTTTAGGAGCAAAAGAGTATCGCATTGCAGGACTTACTCTTCACAGAGCAATAGCAATGAGGTTCTTGGCTTTCATACCTTGTTATTTCCTCCTTTATATCTCAGAAAGTGTATTTCTCTTATGGGGTGCTGATCAAAGAATAGCCACGTATGCATCGCAATATTGCAGATACCAGTTTATCCCTCTGATTTGCATGATTATTTTTGATACAACCAAGTCTTTGTTGCTTGCCAATGGTATTTTTATGCCATTTTTGTACATGCAAGTTTGCATGACTGCTGTCCATTGGATAGCATGCAGCTATTTAACTCCGAGTCTTGGAGTAATGGGTGTTTGCTACGCCATGATAACCTCTTATTTGATTTCTATCTTGCTGTTGGTGGTGTATGTGAAATGGAAAGAACCCTGCAAAGAGTCCTTCTTCAAACCTTGTCGGGAATCCATTCAAGCCATTATCCCTCAATTAAGGCAAGAACTCCCTATTGGGTCTACGTTTTACTTGGATGTCATGGCATTTGAAGGCAGTGTTATCATCGCAGGTCAATTTCCCCCGAATGAACTTAGTGCACAGGTTGTCTCTTGGAATGTGATCGGAACTAGCTTCTTGCCCATTTTAGGTTTAATGATGTCTCTCACAAGCGCTTTAGGCAACGCAATGGGTGAAAAAAACTTTGTTAAAGCTAAAAACATTAGAAACGCAGGAATCTTATACGCTCTTATTGTCGTAGCCATCGAATCTCCAGCCGTTCATATTTTCAGGGAGTCAATCATCGCAATTTACACTAGCAATGCTGAAGTCGTGAGCACAGCTCTCCCTCTTGTCAGCTTTTTTGCTTTTTGTATCTTTGGAGATTTCATGCAAGCCACAAACTTAACTATGCTACGAGCCATCGGGAAGGAGAAATTAGCATTTAAAATCAATTTCTTCACAAATTATTGTATGGGTTTGCCTATTGGCTACATCTTCGGAGTTGTGTTTGGTTTACATGATATTGGGTTATGGATTGGAATTTGCATTGGTCTTTATTCCGGCTTTTTTGCGAGTGTATGGGCATTATTCACAACGGATATGAAGGAGCAAGTGGAGTTTATACAGGAACGATTGAATGAGCAAAGAGGACTTGATGAAAAGCTAATCCAAGAAACGGAACCTGTGATAGAGATGATTACATATGCATAAGATATATCTATCTAATTCGGATAATTATCGTCATTGTTAATATATTTCATAAGAATTATCCAAAAATCTACCATTTCGAAGTAACAATGGTTAGTATTTTCTTTTCAGTGATTATACACACTATTATGTTATTTGACATCACAAATAAATCATGATGAAATTTATTTCCCGGTAGTAGCAGTCTCTTGATTTTAGGCTTGAACCGAGACTTTATTATGAAAGACCAATCTTAGATTCTCAAGATTGTTAGATTGCAGAATCCATATGAATCAAAATTTATAGGCTTGAAATTTCATTGTTACCATTGTAAAATCTAGCATCTCAAATTAGGAATTTCTCTTTCGAGAGCAAGCATGTCTACGATCAGGGGGTATTAACAATTTATTTTGAGAGATGAAGTTATATAATCTCTTTCACAATCACTTCTGCTTTAACAATAAACTCGTTGCTTATATCAATATATGTGCTTCTCCGCAGCTGAAATATACTGTTCCTTGCCATAGCATTCTTTCAAAAAAATCTTTTTGATTTATTCATGCTATTTCACTATTGTTTTGCCAATCGGCTGATTTAGCAACTTGGCTACAGATTGTTTGAACAAGGGTTTCTCGGGAAAGTCATCTACAGCTTCTATTTACTCTCTAGCAATCTTGTAATAGAAGAAGAAGCTAGACGGGCTCGTTATGTTGAAGTACTAATATAGCATTTCATATTTATTTATCGAAAAGATTACTCACCGAATTCAAGGAAACCCTTTGCTTTGAGAATGAAGATGACGATAAGTCTACCAGTAATCTCCCAACAAAAAGAGTCAACAAGAAGTTCCAGCCAAGCGAGCCTATTCTGAATCCTAGTGATCTTAAATTTAAGACTTCTCAGCGGGATTATTTATAACAGTCGAGTTCATCAATTCGGTTTCTTAAAAAGGAGAAATAAGCTTGAGTTGTTTCTCATTCAATCTAATAGATTGAATATTGTATTACTCGCGTTTTTTGTTGCTGAATAAATCATAGTTGCCTCTAATAATCTAGCTCGTACCATTTTTATCTTCATGTATTACTCGTAGTGTAAGAAAAACATCGAAACCTAGTAGATCTTCTCAGAAATGATCACTCCTGCGTTACAAAAGACTTTGCTGGAGAAAATTCTCATGAATTAGTGTCTCAACAAAACGGCTGAAAACTTCGCCATGCTAATTTAGTATAAAATTTCAACTAGAGGAGAGAGTTTATCAGTTTTACGATAATCTAAAGCTACTATAGAACGCAATGAAAGGCTATTCAACTTCGTTTTTCGTATCTTCAATCGAGATGTATTCCGAAAAAGATTTTAGAGAATTTACACTAAACTCTAAATCAGGCATTTAATTAATTATTGGGGTGGATGCTAGGCCAAATTGTTGATTAGATATTTATTTTCTTATCTCGAAGATCGATTACTCGACAAAAATCCAAATATGCAAACTCTCTTTCAACGCATAACAGCTGAGCTGTCAGAGATCAAAACAGGAAAAGTATATCTCAAAGAGCTAATGATGAATAGTCTTCCATTAGTGATATACTCTTTTGCAACGAACATCATCCTCACACTTAACTTCCATTACGTTGGGAAATTTGGAGATCAATATATGCTTGCTGGAGTTGGGCTAGGAAACACTTGGATCTGGGCTACTAACTCTGCTATTATAAATGGCTTAAACATAGGAACACTTACGTTATGTTCTCAAGCTTTAGGAGCAAAAGAATATCGCATTGCAGGACTTACTCTTCACAGAGCATTAGCAATGAGGTTCTTGGCTTTCATACCGTGCTATTTCTTCCTTTATATCTCAGAAGGTGTATTTCTCTTATGGGGTGCTGATCAAAGAATAGCCACGTATGCATCGCAATATTGCAGATACCAGTTTATCCCTCTGATTTGCATGATTATTTTTGATACAACCAAGTCTTTGTTGCTTGCCAATGGTATTTTTATGCCATTTTTGTACATGCAAGTTTGCATGACTGCTGTCCATTGGATAGCATGCAGCTATTTAACTCCGAGTCTTGGAGTAATGGGTGTTTGCTACGCCATGATAACCTCTTATTTGATTTCTATCTTGCTGTTGGTGGTGTATGTGAAATGGAAAGAACCCTGCAAAGAGTCCTTCTTCAAACCTTGTCGGGAATCCATTCAAGCCATTATCCCTCAATTAAGGCAAGAACTCCCTATTGGGTCTACGTTTTACTTGGATGTCATGGCATTTGAAGGCAGTGTTATCATCGCAGGTCAATTCCCCCCGAATGAACTTAGTGCACAGGTTGTCTCTTGGAATGTGATCGGAACTACCTTCTTGCCTATTTTAGGTTTGATGATGTCTCTCACAAGCGCTTTAGGCAACGCAATGGGTGAAAAAAATTTCATCAAAGCAAAAAACTTCAGAAACGCAGGAATCTTATACGCTCTTATCGTAATCACTCTCGAATCTCCATGTATTCATATTTTCAGGGAGTCAATCATCGCAATTTACACAAATGATATTGAAGTGGTGACCACAGCTCTCCCTCTTGTCAGCTTTTTCGCATTTTGTATCTTTGGAGATTTCATGCAAGCCACAAACCTAACGATACTAAAAGCCATAGGGAAGGAGAAATTAGCATTTAAAATAAATTTCTTCTCAAATTATTGCTTGGGTCTGCCTATTGGCTATATCTTCGGAGTCGTGTTTGGTTTACATGATATTGGGTTATGGATTGGAATTTGCACGGGTCTTTATTTCGGATTTTTTGTGAGCGTGTGGGCATTATTCACAACGGATATGAAGGAACAAGTGGAGATTATACAGGAACGATTGAATGAGAAAAGAGGACTGGATGAAAAGCTAATCCAAGAAACTGAACCTGCGATTGAGATGATTACATATGCATAAGATAGATTGATATGTAATTAACTCTAATTTGCTATTGTCATTTTGTTAATATTGTTCAAAGAATCGGTATTTTCATTATGTATATATATATCGCCGAAAAATCTGCAAGACCAAAGTCACAATAGAATGTCATCATGATAAGCTTTGTTTCGAGGTAGTAACCTTCTCTTGATCTCTGAGCTTCGAAGGAGGATCAATCCCAGAATCGTAAGGTAATCAGATTGCCGAGTCTATTTGAAACGAACTTTAAAACAACAATCATTTTTCCTCTTCAAAAAAGCGAAAAACTCATCTGAAATCACAAATCTCCCTTTCAGGCGCTAAAAACAGTAGTAGATTTGCATTAGTATTCAGGAAACCAAAATTAATAGTGATTCTAAGCCGATGCTTGCTTGTACGAATGGCTGGTCATGGCACGTATCCTATAATGCTCTTTTTTAAATGAAGTTGACATCAAAATCTTAGCTTGGAAACAGTGAAAAAAAAAATGACTTTATGGAGATATTCACTATTGTTTATTTCGATTACTGAATTGAAGTACGAAAAGGAATTAAGAATCTGAATAATTCTTAAACAGTATTGTAGCAAATTAGGTCTTCATCATTTCTGTCCAATCTGCTTGAACCTTGAAACTATCAGAAAGCTGAACCATTTCAAGTCCAATAACAATAATAAGATCATTTTGATTTCTCTCATCCTATTATGTATTTCTTTAAATGAACTCAGAAATCAGGTCTTTTTTCGATCGGTAATAAAATCGAAATTTCAGAATTTGATTAGTAAACTAGAGAATTTATCGAAATAAGAAGGTATGAAAACCAAAGAAGAAAATCCCTCAGCTCGGAGTGAGAAGAGCTATAACTCTGTGACAGTCTGGGGGATGGTCATCACCTCAACTCTTGGAATGTTCCAATTTGGATACATCTTGACTATTCTCAACACTCTCATGCAATATTTTCAGAGAGATGTATACAACTTCAATGACAAAGATAAGGAACTATACAGTTCTATCCTCAATTCTGTGGTTCCTGTCGGAGGGATGATAGGAGCAGTGTCTGCGGGGCCGGTTGCGAAGAAAATTGGAAGAAGAACCTCAATGATCATTATCGACATTGTCATTTCTATAGGTTCACTTTTCACTTTGATCACCAACATTAATCTATTCATCATTGGAAGAGCTATCACAGGATTTTGTATTGGATTCAACTCGACTTTGGTACCTCTGTACATGAATGAAATTACACCTCTTCCGATCAAAGGCCTTGCTGGAGCTTTCAATCAGATCCAGGTCTGCACGGGATCGTTTCTCGCGGTTCTATTCGCTTTTGGTCTACCTCAAACCAATTTTTCTGGCTTGCAAGGCCAATGGTGGAGGGTCATGTTGGGATTTCCAATTGTAATTGGATCTATTAGACTCATTTTCTTTCTTTTTGTCTTCACGAAGGAAACGCCTAAATACCTCGTGTACAATAATGAAAGTGAGAAAGCAGAAGATGCTTTGAGTCTAATTTACAAGCAAGAATCTGTGAATGAGCAGCTTCAAATGCTCGAACAAGCTCGTGAAGAAGAAGAAAAGGGAGAAAAAGTATCTTTCAAAGATCTCTTCGGTCCTCGATACCGCAAAAGATTATTTACTGGATGTTTTCTTTTTTTCCTAGTTCAGATGATAGGCATAAATGCATTTGTGTGCTACTCAACAGACATTTTCGCGAACGGAAGGACTGCAGATACTGCTGTCATTCTTACCACTCTATTTTGTCTGTTGAGTTTGTTGTCAACTCTAGTTTCAGGACAAATCATCAACAGATATGGGAGAAAAACCATCTTCATTTGGGGAGATATCGCCATTACGATAACGCTATCGATCACAACTATACTATTCCTGAATGAATCTTATCAAGCTCTTGTCTACCCAATCTTTATGTTCATAGTGCTCTTTGGAATTTCGTTTGGTCCAGTCCCTTGGATCTATGTTGCCGAAATCCTCCCGGATATTGGAATTGGCATTGCTGTCGTCTTCAATTGGTTGGGCTCATTTCTCGTTGCTCTCTTCTTTCCTGTGCTCTCTAATAAAGACATGTTCGGTCCAGGACTATCATTTGGTATTTTCGGGGTGTTTGGGTTTGCTGCGTTGTTTATATTAGCGGGTTGTGTTAAGGAAACCTACGGATTAACTCCCGCACAGATCAATGAACTATTCACAGGCGGGAAAACTGCAGCTGTCACATTCGAGGAGGTGGATACTTCAAGTTCTCGAGAGGTAGGAGCATTTGGAGGATATTATGAAGCGCTTTCTGACTCCGAGAAGCCGTTAATAATTAAAAACTAAGCTTATTGTTGAGAAGATTGATGTTAATTTCGTTATAGCATAATTACTTATATAATTCTTTAATATGTAGGACTCCACGAAGAAAAGATTAACTATATGATGATGTTCATATTTATAGTTACAGTGAATCAAATCAAGAAGCCAACAAGAAAATTTCAGAAAAATTGCCTTGAAACAAGGGCAATATATAGGAGATATATTTTTTTGGACGTTTGGAGAAGTTTTATTCCGCCTCATATGTTTTCTTTGGAAATTTTGTAGCCTCGAGCGTTTATGGTAATTCCCTGATTTCTTTAAATTGGTAGGGACATTTTTTTACTCATTTGAAAGTTTAAATGCTGACTTTGTAATTTTGCATAAGGTATCACAGAAAACTTAGAAATAGGATTGGTCTCTTCTAAAGAAATAAAATTAGATATTAGATCAGATATCATATCATATCAATGACATTCCTCTCCGGAATGGACTTGACTCAACTGAAGGCTATACATTTCCTGAGTTACAAAAATGAACCACAGAAGAAAATCATATATTAAAGTATTTTTGGAGAGAAATTTAAAATCAATCTTTCTCAAGCAGCTTTATACCATACAAACATCAAGAACGATCAAGAGAAAGGGAAGAAGGTCGGTCAAGGACTTTAGATTCTGCTCTAAAGCAGGTAATTGCGAAATTACTTGCGACTGGGGGCTTTTTTTAGGTTAAAGTGTGCAGCTTGATCTTCTTGAACCTGATCATCTGAAAGCATGGAACTTAGAACCTCGAATCATCGAATCATATTGAGTGCATCTTGAATTCTGATGAAAGCCTAATTATACCTCTATAATTCATCCAATAAATCCAGAAAACAGAATTAACAAGTAACTTACAAAAAGATCTGGCGCGAAACTATGGCAAGCAAAGAAGAGAGTCTGCTATCTTCAAAAGAGAAGAGCTATTACTCGGCGACAGTCTGGGGGATGGTCATCACTTCAACTCTCGGAATGTTCCAATTTGGATACATCTTGACGATCCTCAACACACTCATGCAATATTTTCAGAGAGATGTATACAACTTCAATGACAAAGATAAGGAACTATACAGTTCTATCCTCAATTCTGTAGTTCCTGTTGGTGCAATGATAGGAGCACTAGGTGCTGGACCTGTCGTAAAGAAAATTGGAAGAAGAACCTCAATGATCATTATCGATGTTATTATATTGATAGGGTCATTTTTCACTTTGATTCCCAACATTCATCTATTCATCATTGGGAGAGCTATCACAGGGTTCTGTATTGGATTCAACTCAACCCTGGTTCCTCTTTACATGAATGAAATTACACCTCTCTCTATTAAAGGTCTTGCTGGAGCTTTCAATCAAATACAGGTCTGCACGGGATCGTTTCTAGCGGTTCTATTCGCTTTTGGTCTCCCAGATTCTGATTTTTCTGGCTTGCAAGGACAATGGTGGAGAGTGATGCTCGGACTTCCAATTTTAATTGGATCTATTAGACTCATTTTCTTTCTTCTTGTCTTCACGAAAGAGACACCTAAATACCTCGTATACAATAATGAACGAGAGAAGGCGGAAGAAGCTTTGAGTCAAATTTACAAGGAAGAGCATGTAGAGGAGCAACTTCAAATTCTCGAGCAAGCTCGTGAAGCAGAAGAAAAAAAAGAAAAAGTTACTTATAAAGACCTTATCAGTCCTAAATACCGCAACAGACTCTTTATTGGGTGCTTCTTGAACTTTTTGCTACCCATGACAGGAATAAATGCATTTATATTCTACTCAACGGACATTTTCTCGAATGGAAGAACTGCAGATGCCGCTGTAACTCTGAGCATAATTTTCATTCTGCTCAGTGTAATAGCAACGCTCTCTTCGGGACAACTCATCCATAGATTTGGAAGAAAGACTATCTTAATCTGGGGAGATATCACCATTACCATAACACTAATAGTCACGTCAATTCTGTTTTTATACGATTCCTATCAAGCTCTGATCTACCCGATCTTCCTGTTCATTGTGCTCTTCAATCTGACTTTTGGACCTATGCTTTGGATCTATGTTGCAGAAATCCTTCCAGATATTGGAGTTGGCATTGCTGTCGTCTTCAATTGGTTAGGTACATCCTTGGTGGCTCTCTTATTCCCCTTGATCTCTAGCAAAGACGCACTAGGCCCAGGACCATCTTTTGGTATTTTCGCGGCTTATTGCATTTTCGCGTTATTCGTATTGATGGCTTGTGTTAAAGAAACCTATGGCTTAACTCCTGCACAGATCAACGAGTTATTTACTCGAGGGAAAAATGTTGCCTCAGACGATGCGTTGGATACCTCAAGTTATAAGGATAAAGAAGTATCATTTCAGAGCCACCTTTGAGCTCTTTCTTATTCAGAAAAAGCGACCAAAAATTTGCTTCTTAGAGACAATGAAGTTTATTGTAAGAAATACATAATTCGTTTCATTTTCTCTCGATAACATTAAAAACACGCAATTAGTTCTCGAAATAATATTCAAATAGATAATGAAGATGTCGTCAATAAGTTGTTGGAGAGAAGAGACATCATCGATTATGATCTGTAGAAAAAGCTGATTCTGATAAATTTTATGACTCGTTTTGTTTTGCAGCATGTGAAAGGTTTGATAATTCAAGAGGATGAAAAGCTATTAATTTTTTGGTCTTCGAAACTGCACTTTTCTAATAAGCAGCTCGAGATTATCATTATAATTTCATGAGGTAGTGCACGAGCGAGAAACGTAAACTCTGAAGCTGTACTTTTGCATAAGATGACGCTGTATGCAATTTTTATTTTTTTTTTTAAATGAAATGGTTGATTCCTATATTCAACTTGGTTATTCATTCCACCTTAGGCATCAAATTAAAATTTACCAGATTCAACCTATTAAACCGTAAACATATCAAAATAAGCAATGATAGACAAAGGAGAAAACCTTTCATCTCCTAATGAGAAGAGCTATTACTCAGGGACAGTCTGGGGGATGGTCATAACTTCTACTCTAGGGATGTTCCAATTTGGTTATATCTTGGCGATTCTTAACACGCTCATGCAATATTTTCAGAGAGATGTATACAACTTCAACGATAAGGATAAAGAACTATACAGCTCTATCCTCAATTCTGTGGTTCCTGTTGGAGCAATGATAGGAGCAGTGTCTGCTGGACCTATTGTGAAGAAAATTGGAAGAAGAACCTCAATGATCATTATCGACATTGTCATTTCTATAGGTTCACTTTTCACTTTGATCACCAACATTAATCTATTCATCATTGGAAGAGCTATCACAGGATTTTGTATTGGATTCAACTCGACTTTGGTACCTCTGTACATGAATGAAATTACACCTCTCTCTATCAAAGGTCTTGCTGGAGCTTTCAATCAGGTTCAAATTTGCATTGGATCATTTATTGCGGTTCTCTTGGCTTTTGGTCTCCCAGATGCTGATTTTTCTGGCTTGCAAGGTCAATGGTGGAGAGTGATGCTAGGATTTCCAATTTTGATTGGATCTATTAGACTCGTTTTCTTCCTTCTGGTATTCACGAAAGAAACTCCCTATTATCTTGTGTATAATAATGAAAGAGAGAAAGCGGAAGAAGCCTTGGGTAGAATTTACAAGCAAGAATATGTAGGTGAGCAACTTCATCTTCTGGAGCATACTCGCAAAAAAGAAGAAGAGGAAAATAAAGTCACTCTCAAGGATCTCTTCGGTCCTCGATACCGCAAAAGACTAGTTATTGGCTGCTTTCTTAATTTCTTGATTCAGATGACAGGGATGAATGCATTCATAATCTACTCAACGGATATTTTCTCGAATGGAAGAACTGCAGATGCCGCCGTAACTCTGAGCACAATGTTCACTCTCACAAGCGTATTAGCCACATTCGCCTCTGGACAACTTATCCATAGATTCGGAAGAAAGACTATCTTAATCTGGGGAGATATCACCATCACAATAACACTAATAGTCACGTCAATTCTGTTTTTATATGACTCCTACCAAGCTCTGGTCTATCCAATCTTCTTGTTTATCGTGCTGCTCAACCTTAGTGTTGGTCCAATGATATGGATATATACCGCAGAAATCCTTCCAGATATTGGAGTTGGCATTGCTGTTGTCTTCAACTGGCTAGGCGCATTCTTAGTTGCTCTCTTATTCCCCTTGATCTCTAGTAAAGACGCCCTCGGCCCAGGACCATCCTTTGGTATTTTCGCGGCTTACTGCATTTTTGCATTATTCGTATTGATGAGCTGTGTTAAAGAAACTTCTGGCTTAACTCCTGCACAGATCAACGAGCTGTTCACAGAAGGTAAAATTTCTCCAACCAATGCGATGGATACCTCAAGTTCTCAGGACTCAGGAATATCACTTCAACACTGGAATCAAACTCTTTGAACAGCGTCCAACAGCTAGCTTTTTATGGACAGTGAGTTTCATTTTAAGTAATGCATATATTGGTTTCATCTTACTATCAGGAGAATTTACAGAACACTTGTCTCATTGCGAGATCATCATAAATTAATATTAACGATAAGCTACTAAAGAAAGAAACGATCGATCTCTCTCTCTTTTTTTGAAGATAAATAATAAATCCCGGGGAAGATCATTGTAATCACGTCCTCATGAGTTATAAATTTGCAGATCATTTACCTAAACCTGATAATGTTTTAGTTTAGAGTTTGTAAAACAAAAAGCACGAAAACCAAATTTGTAAGAGGTAGAAGAAGAATCATGTCCACATAGTGGTCTAACTATCAAGGTTAACATCCATTTTATATATCAACAAAAGAGGTCTTGAATAAACTTTTAATTCATCTCTATCATTTCTTTCAATTCACCAGTCTCGTCCAGAATCTCTTTATTAGCTCTTAGAAGTACATAATCCAAGAATGCGTAATAGAATGCCTTCTGTCGAATGCCAGGGTTCGATCCCACCTCACCCGCATGTCCACCGTCTTTCACTAGCAGTAAAGCATTTTTTGGAGCGATTTCTTCCACTTTCTGAGGAACTTTTGCTCGTTGTCGGTATCTCTTCAAGTACTTCAGCACATTCCAAACAGGACATCTGTAGTCATGAAGACCAGCGCTTATTAAGATAGTTGGATATTCCTGGGTCGAAAGGTTCTCATAAGGACATAGGCTCGCTATGGACTCATACGCCTTCTTATCCTAATTTTTTTTTGTTAAACACGGCGAGTCAAGTAAAATTACTTTCGTTGGGTTTCCCCATTCATCATAATCAGATTGCACAATCGGAAGTGTTTCATCAAGAAGCGAAGATAGGACATCTAAAAATGGCACATCCATAATAACAGCCTTAAAGAGATTAGGCCTCATGTTTATAACTCCTCCTATTGATTTCCATCCAGTTATTTTAGAATCGAGGGGATGCGTTACCTATCAAATATCCTCCTGCACTGCTTCCATAGGCGCAGAGCAGTGAAGGATGAGTATAGCCTTCGGCGACTAAATGTTCTGCAGCGCTGATAAAATCGGTGAAACTGTTTATTTTCCTCGTCCCTGTGGCTTCTTGGTGCCAGAGCCTTCCTTTCTCATTACCGCCCCTAAAAAAGAATATCATCGTTTACTATAATTTCATTGATATGTGTCAAATCCTCACCTCACATGTGCATAGGCCAGGACCCAGCCATTCTCCAGAGCATGCCAATTGACGATATTGAAAGTGGTTTCGACAGGCTGCCCATAAGCTCCATATCCAAACATAAGCACCTTATTTCTAGGCAAATATATTTTTTAATTATTTGCTACATTTCGCAAGCTACCTTCTATTCAGTTTTAAATTTTTTGGTTGAACCAATGTAATCGGAACTTCTTTTCCGTCGTGAGTAGGCGCATTTATTCGTTTGATGCAATACGCAGAAGAATTGAACTTCGGGCCTGATATCAAGTATGAGTTTACAAAGCGCACCCGAAATGATAAAGCTACCATCAAATTTAGCTGCCTGCAATACTTCGATCTTATCGTGCTCGTAATTATATTTGTAGATAGAATTGAACACGAATGGATTGTTGTAGTAGAAAATGAACTCTTTCGTATCATAGTCCTAATATCGATAATTAATCCCGCAAAATTCATAGAAGCTACTTCGTTTATGCCGGGATCAATTAATCCAATCTCTTGATTAATATTCAGCAATTTGGTTTGATTTTTCGCATGATCAATAATTTTAATGAACGCATTCTATCGCACCAATAAGACCTTGCTCAAAGAAAAAATGGTATCTATTACCCCTTCTCTATGGAGATAGAGGACGTAAAAGTCCTTGAACAAATCAATCTCAGTCACATTCTCGTATTTTTCAGGGACGTAAAGGTCTTTCAGCTCCATGTTTCCAACCGCAAAATCGGCATCTTTGATATAGCAGAGCTTCGAGTCGCTTGTTTGCAGGTTATGACTACACACCACTAAAAACTCATCCTACCAAGCATCAATGTTAACTGATAACTCCGACAACAATCACATACTCTAGCATGATTCGCAAAAGCTCGCATCTGAGATTTCTTTGACACCAATTTTATTAGTTTTGGATTCTCCGCTTTGTCTTGATCGCGATCGAGAACATGAATTTCATTACAACTCTTTGAACTTGAGTGTATTAACAAATATTTCTAAACAACCCAAAAGTATATTAGTATGATGTTATTGCGTAAATTGCTCACTTTGTCCTTAGACACTTTGATATCGAGGTAAAATCCTGGATCTTTTTCTTCGAAAATAATTTCATCGTTGTCAGGATCATCCCCGATAAGATGCTTTCTAATCTAATGCAAAATATATAAGACAAATCCATACGAAAGCTCTTGATTACTTGATAAGGTCGCTTGAGATGATCGTGTTTCGTATAGAATATGACTCGAGGATTGCTTTTGGAAAATACGACTCCATCCGCGTTAGGAATTCTATCTCTCTGTGGAGAGGAAGAAAATGAGACTGGTGACTGGAGAAGACAAAACAGACCATGAATTTCCCAGTTGTCAAGTTTCTGAAGCAAATAACCAAATTTTCATCATTATTTGGGTCAACCACGGCGGCAAGCCAGCTCTGATCGTCAGAGAGAACCAATTTGGTCATGCAGACAGTGTTGTATTGCGATTTGTGCAAGAATGGTATATCTAACATGTTCAACACAAGCTCTTCTTTATCCTCTCAGTGCACAAAAAACGCCATTAAAGTGACTGATGTTAGGCTGGTATTTTACTGAGTTAATTGGCTTTCGATAGATGATCTCGTAATCGTTCTCACCATGTACTGCGTGCTTTGAAAAATAGTAATAAGGTCCGTTTTTCTCAGGAGGTTGGGAGGTATTCATATCGACTCTCTGAATGGAAATTTTGTAATATTTTTCAATAAGTGGCTCTATCTGTGTGTTAAAGGCTTCAATCTGCTTATCTTCCTCGTCGAGCATCCGCTATTTTTCCAAATGGATATTGAGAAGGAACATGTAATTAATATACCTCTTGCTCTTCTGTGTCATAGCGCAAATCATGATTGTCATCGTATCTGAAATAGCCATGGTATCTAGTGATCGCGGTTGTTTCTCTGGTCGTTGTGTATAGGTAAATAGTCGCGGTCTTCAGAAGGTTATTGGATGCTAAACCTCGGCTGAACTGTTGAGATAAGCTTTTAGTCAAGAGTGAAAGCATGTTTATGTTTTTATCTCTCTGAATAAAGATATTTGAGATGATTATCTAAATAGAGTATTTTAGCATACTAAAACGGCAAAAAACTTGTTTGTTAGGACGATTATTAATTATCTTGCTCTCATGCTTGGCTTTGAAGAGATAAAAACTCATTGTTCGCCGAATAACTATTGAATAATACTCAGTTTCGAGATAAAGTTCACTCAATATGGTGAATTCGATAATAAATAAATGTCCTAATATAGTTCCCAGACAACAAGAATTTTGGTAGACCATTATTCAGTGTCGAGCGATATGACTGGTTTTTGTTGAGTGACTTTCTGCTCATTCTTATCTTAAATGAGTTCTAACCAGTCTTGATCTCAGAGTGAGATGCTATTTAATTCCTTTTGTAATGGAGAGTCTCAGACATATTAATAGAGGAGATGTACTGGTTGATGGCTATCTACCAGCGTTAATTTATTTTTCACACATTTACTCCCTTAATTCAGTTTTTTAAAAAGCCCTAATCAAAAAAATCCTTCTTATTGGAACTAACGAGGCTATTTTGACCAATTGGCAAAACAGGCCACTCAGGCGCCTCAATGTCCTCTGAAAGATCCACCTAGCTTGACACAGCAGGACATAATTTAGTTAATTCCATGCTCAAGAAATAGACAAAAAAAGGGAGGACTCCCAATTGGCAAAAATTATTAATACCTGTTAATTTTAGTTTTATTCATGAGTTGAACTCCTGGTAGCTAAATATTTCTGTCCTGCGTAGAATTTTTAAGAAAATTAACTTTTATAGATTGTCGAAAATGGGTTGCGCTCAAACAAGAGGCAAAGTTGACGAAGACGTTATTGAAGAATTTGAAAACCGCCTTCAATTCTCACGATTTAGCATCGGAGAAATCAAACAAGTGAGCTCCCTTTCTCATATTATGAAGTTAAACAAGCGCTAAATTCCTAGGCGTTTTCCCATGTGTCTGGTGCACCATCTGTCTCACTCGCCCAAATCCAAAAATTCATCAAAAACCTCAATATAGAATACAGCTATGAAGACAGGAAGGAGGTTTTCGATAGCTTCATCAATCACTTCGAGATCGGAGAGGATACTTACGATTTAATTGATCTCCTTGCTGCGCTTTTCCTACTCTCAAAAAATTCCGTCGAAGAAAAGGCTCTTGCGTTGTTCGATCTCTTTGACAAGAGATGCAGTGGAAGTCTCTACAAAGAGGACGCTGAATTCGCCTTCGATAGCATTTGCAAGGTTGTTTGCAAATATAGCGAAGGGTTCTTGGATGAAGATGAAGAATCGAAACAAATTCACGATGAAATTTGGGAGCGAATGGTAAACTCATAGTCCCAACATTGATTTCTTAAGCTAATTCCCATGTAGAAAGATGCTAAGGTGCCGAAGTTGATTGACTACTTTTTTGAAGGAAAAGCTTACATCAAATATGAGAATTTCAAATCATCGCTGCTTAAAGCTACGACTAATACCGAGCTCTTAGATATAACTACACCAAGAAGGTAAAAATGAGTTATTGAGCTCCCGGTTGAGTTTTATAAATTTTTATTAGTATCAGAAGAGCCTTGATGGAATACCTGTTTTCGCCTCATAAGAGCAAGTTTCAACTTCAAGATGAATACAAATTTAGAAAAAGTAAAGCAAAATACGCCTTCCAGGAAAATACGGAAAACAGTCCAATGAGTGGTGTGAATACCTCACGGATCAGCCGAAACAGCAACGATTCCACTTCCAACTCAAAAGAGAAACCTTTCTAAATACGTTTTTCGTAATTTTTTTGTTAGAAGATGTATTTTCTATTATCAAAGTTGATTCTTTAGCGTTTCATTGGATCGTTTATTATTTCTCTTTGCAGCAGAGCGGTTTCAATGCAATATTAGCTTTATTTGAAGATCTGTAACTATTCGCGTCTCTTTAACTTGCCTTTGAGCTCTCACGACCAAGAATATTCATGCTATTTGCTTCTCTCATCGAATTACTTTGGCGAAATCTGAAAAATTCGTATGTATGATTGATTCTGCACTGATTACTATTATGAGTAATTTTATATATTGTTGCAGGTCAACTGATAAAATGTTTAACTATTTCAGGCCCTATTTGAAAGAAATTCTTCAGGAAAGAAAGCTATCAAATATTAATCAGCTGCTTCTTATCTAGAGACCTAATATAATCTCTTCTCTTTTTTTTAGATTTTAACTCAGATTCGAGTTATACCTTTCATCAAGAAATCTTTACTATGCATACAGATAATTTCAGAGCATCTGACGATAAAAAAAAACTATTTTTTATCCCTTCTTACGAAGTCTTCTTCTTATCTTCACTTAAATCTTTGCTCAAGATCTTGATGAAATTGTCCTTTTTCACTTCCAACTCCTTTTCATAATCTTCCTTCTTCTTGTTTGGATCGTTCTGTATCGATTCGTATGGTCTGTTGTTCGCTCCCAGAAGCAACTCTTTTATCTGCTCATCGGTCAAATCCTCTCCTAAACATCAAAAATCAACAATGTACTCAAGTCACAATTTCCTACCTAATTCCTTGACGACTTTTTTTAGACTCTGGAAAGTAATAACCTTCTTCTCATGATCTTCAAAAAGTTTAAATGCCTTATCTATATCCTCAGGTGAATCTTTTTGGTCCTTGAAACATCAACAATAAGAGCGAAGAATAGCGCGCGTAGGCTACCATTTTGTTAACCATAATTTGTAAAAATTCTTCAAAGTCAATCGATTTTTTCTCGACGCCATCTGAATTGCCACGTCCAAGGCTGCTGACTAGATCGTCAATTTCTTCGTTGGTGGGATCAAAGCCAAGTGCTCTAAGGACAACCTTGAGGTTTTTCGCTTCAATTGTTCCTTAAAAGTTGTCAGAGAAAATGAAGCGTGGCAATGCTCACCAGATCCAGTGATATCGAAGTAATCAAAGGCTTTTTTGATTTCGTTTTGCTGAACTTCAGTTAAGACATTCTGAACTTTTGTTTTTTGTTTTTTTAGCTCAGCCTTGGTCGGTGCATCGCCACCTTGGCCTGGTTTTTTGTCGCCTTGAGCAGTTTTATTCATTTATTTTTCTATTTAGTTCAATTTTTCAAACTGTGTTCAAATTTACTTTTCAAATCGTCAATGCTCATTTATTTTAGAAGTTTCATTTTCGAGAAGTTTCGAAGCCAAATTATTGTACAGAGAAATCCTCTTCGGTTTCAATCTAACCAATGTCGCAGTTAAACTCAATATGATCGCAATTTTGCCTCATCTTCGATGTTCTCATAAAAATTACTTACATCGTATATTATTTTCTTTCCATTATATTATTTTCCTCTCTAGAGTTTAAATTTTCCTTTATTTATCCTCACAATGGAAAATTCTAATTGACCTGAAATAGATTCAAGGATAGTTTCAGTTTAGAGACTGAGTTATGCCTAGTACATATCAGAAAATTTTTTTCTGTTACTCTCGCTTCATTTCGAATGAAGCAATTAATGTTATTGGATTGTAATATGTACTTGTAAAATGTCAATATCGACTCACGAGAATGTAAACCTTAAGAAAAATCTCGATATTATTAAACTTATATCTCAAGGTAGATACTATGCATCAGTCATTTTTCCGTAGTCGCCTTGAAGAGAGACTTCTTCTTTGTCAGACACACTCTTTCCTCCTTTAGGACTGTACAATTCGTTGATTCCAGCAGGAGTGAGTCCAAAGGTTTCCTTGACAGCAGTAGTTAAAATCAATAGAGCAAAGATTCCGAAGGCTCCAAAAATACAGAATGATGTTCCAGGACCAAGCACGTCATCTCTGGAGAGAATTGGGAACAAGAGAGCAATCAAGAATGAACCTGTCCAGTTGACAGTGACAGCAACACCGATACCAATGTCAGGGAGAATTTCAGCAATGTAGATCCAAGGAACTGGTCCATAAGAGAATCCGAACAGAACGATGAACGTGAAGATTGGGTAGGCGAGAGCCACATAAGCTTCATTCCAGAACAAGACAGCCGTAACGATGGTGGTGGTTGTGATGAGGATATCTCCCCAGATCAAGATGGTCTTTCGTCCGAATCTATTGATAATTTGACCAGAAATAAGCGTCGCAATAAGGTTAAACACACCGAAAAGAGTGCTCAGAGTCACAGCGGTGTCTTCGCCTCTGCCTCCCTTGCTGAAAATATCAGTCGAGTAGAAGATGAATGCGTTAACGCCAGTCATTTGCTGGAGGAAAGCAATGAAGCACCCGATAAGGAGTCTGCCGCGGAATCTGGAACCGAAAAGTTCCCCAAAGGTGATTTTTCCAGCCTTCTCATCTTCGACACGAGCTTGGTCTAGGATGTCGAGTTGTTCGCTCACAGAGTCTTGCTCGTACATAAGAGCCAAAGCCTCTTCAGCTTTCTCTCTCTCACCATTATAGACGAGGTATTTAGGCGTGTCGTTTCTGAAAACAAAGAGCGCGAGGAGAAGTCTAATGGCGCCGATCAGGATTGGGAATCCTAACATGATTCTCCACCATTGGCCTTGAAAGCCAGCGAAATCGGATTTTGGGAGACCGAAGCCGAAAAGGACAGCCAAGAAGGAGCCCAAGCAGATTTGGATCTGGTTGAAAGCGCCAGCGAGACCTTTGATTGGAAGTGGGGTAATTTCGTTGATGTAGAGAGGGACCAACGCGGAGTTGAATCCGACACAGTAGCCTCCAATGACTCTTCCGACAATGAAGAGAGGGACACTGACGAAGAGTGTCAGGAATGAGGCAAGAATCACAATAATGTCAATAAAGAGCATTGCTGTTCTTCTTCCAAACTTTTTTGCGACTGGCCCAGCAGTCAATGCTCCGACGACGGCGCCGACGTTGACGACAGAGTTAAGAAGTGAACTGTACCTATCTTTTTCCTCAGCGGTGAAGTTATACACATCCTTTTGGAAGTATAGCATCAGAGTGTTGAGGATGGTAAGAATGTAACCAAATTGGAACATTCCCAAGGTTGCATTGAGCACCATGCCCCATACTGTGAGCTTATGAAAGCCACCTTCTGCCATATTTCGTTTATTTGTCAGGCAAAAATGTTTTTATTTATACCCAAATGCTTATTCGCGTTTTTAAGGCAGATTTTCAACGCTTCTATGTTTAATTTAAAAAAGTTCTTGAATCCATTGGAGTGAATCTCCAAACACTCTTGAATTGCCGCGTTACTCTAACCTTTTAGAAAAATCGGTGACAGTAAAACAAGTGTGTTCTAAAGGTGCTGATAGATAATGATCTGTGCGAGAGTCACATATTTAGAGTGGATGTGCGTAAGTAAATAACTTCGAAAAACCCTATTTAGTCTGGAAATTTTAAATCCTAAATCAGGAATATTGACGTACGATTCAGGACTGCTTTTATCAGGTTAAGGAGCTAGGGGTGATGCATCAAAGAGTATATTCCTGATTTTACATCGGCAAGGTGAGGGTGGAAATTCCAGGGGTTCGTGAACTGGCGGGAATTTGCGCACTGAACAATCGTTGAGGGCCTTCAGTAGAGATTACTTCTAAAATGAACTCTTAAAATATGGTTCAATTATCTGAAAAGAGTGGGTGATGGGTCCGAAATCTCAAATAACCCGAACAGATCGGAATAATTACGATGCATATACACAACGAGTATCTACGATTTTGTTATCTCTCAAATTCTTATGAGCAATATCAATGGTTTTGCGTATTACGTTTAGTAATCGCCATATTGCCATTAGTTCATCTTTGTAGTCATTTTGAGGACGGATAAAACCTTATCGACTACGTTCAAGTCGATACTCTCAGAAAAGAGTGAACAGATCTCGTAAAAAGTTGTTGTTTCAGCTATTATTAAGGCTCTCATATAATTTAGGAGGGTAGGCTTCTTGAAAAGGGACATATTTCATTTTTCGATCATGAAGCAGCTTCTTTGAACCTCAGTTCATGCACTAACATGGATTAGATACCTCATTCACTAAACATAAAGTTGGGATTCCCGAATCTCTCTTATTTAGATTTGAGTGAAATGTTATTGTAAACTACACTTTAAATCTTAATAAAGTTGAACCTATTACTTTGGTATATTTTTTTGGTTATTCTTGTTTCCAAGCATCATGCACAACTGTTATTGACCAAGTAGTGAGGTAGTTTCATGACGAATCTTTTCTCTTTTTTTTTTTCGCTAGTGCTAGAAGAGAATTGAAAAATCAAACAGTCAAGTTAACTTTAAGTATGCACATCCATGGATTTCTGTTCAACACTCATTTATCTCATCGCTTATATCTTATCTAGGCCTTGTTTTCAACCCAACAAAGGATTACGTACAGCTCTATAACTTATGATAGGTGCGTTGCTGTACATGATTTAATTCAATTTTGCACAGTGTATGTAATATCGTCATGCAGTAAAGTTCGTATTCATTACAATTCAGTTTTTTTGTTTTTTTTTTCATTATTTTTCGCAACAAGCTTTAATTAAATCACGGTTTTCTTAAGATAGTTTGCTCTTTTTGGTCTTTACTTCCTTATTTGATAATTGCTTTTAAATGTGATTAAGGATCTAATTGAACCCCAATTCCAATACCAAAGTCGAGAATTAGAGATACCATCAGCTATATTTCAAACGTTACCAATACATTCATGGTGACAGAGATCAAAGGAATTTTTCCATATTTTCTTTCATTATTTGATTTAATTCTAAGAATACCTCGTGATGTTGTTGTACTCGATACCTCACATTTTTAACAAAGTTAACAAAATAATTATTAAAATTTTCCAATTTTTGAAATAAAGAAAATTAGTTTTCAGTATGAGGATTCAAGTATCATGTACTTCCATTTAGTATTCCAATACAATATGCATGTATACCTAAAACTCTTAGTTTCCTTGTGTACCAATCATCGGAATATACTTTAAATAGAGGCAATCTACTCCTTCAAATCAATTTATTTCGAACACTCAAGGCTAATCTATTTAGTATTTAGCAACACTATTCGTATTATCACCGATGTCATCAGAAAAAAGTGTAAATAGCGACGATACTAATGCATTGTACAGCTCATAAGTATATTGATTTACCAGCAAATCCCATCTACATACATATGCACACATAGAGCTTCATTTCTAATTTATAACAGTTACAGCAATCTTCGAATTACGGTTAGAAAAGAACTGAAGGTCCTGCTTAACTTTTTCGCACTGCTCTTTGAACATCTTATCCAATCTGCCAATTTCCTCTCTAATCGGGTGCTCTTTCCCATTCAGTGCCCTGAATAAATAATCAAACACCTCTCCAAACACCTTCTTAAATTGCGTGACGAATTTCGCTCTAATCTTCAAATCATCTTCCCCTCCTCTTTCAAATACATGGTCAAAATTATCCTGAAGCTGCCTCATTTCTCCATTCACTTTAGATAAAATCGTATTTATTAGTTCATTCTTCTTATCCATCACCCCTTCGGCATTGGCCGCATCATTCGAAAGGGTTCGCAAGAACTCCTTTTGATAGTCATTCGTCAGTTTCAAAACCTTCTGGTAAGCATGTATTTCATCGTGCTGTTGCAACAAATGATCGACATGCGATCTCAGTTTCCTCAATATCTCATCGACTTCTTTCCCTTTCGCATCCTTTGCAATGAAATCAGAAAGCTTCTTCTTCAGCTCCATAATATGAAAATGCGATCCATCGCGATAATTTTCAAACTCTCTAAACGATGCCTCTCTCCACGAGTACATTTCAGCGCTGATCCTCTCCAGCTGATCGCGTGTAGCCAATTCACCGATCTTCGTTCCAGCCCTCTTATGCTCATTCACAACGATAATACTCCCTCCATTAACAGGATTAACATCTGTGGCGATCCCAAGAGACAGTAGCTTTTCTATGTTTTCATTAACTTGGTTTTGAAGTTCAACGACTAATTCAACACTGACCTTTGATTTATCTACGAGTATCTGGTTCTGGAAGAGCAAGAGACTGCCTAAGAGCTTTGAGAGAGATTTTTCAGTATCAAATATCTTTTCGGAGTTTAACAAAATCCGTTTCGCTTGATTCTTTTTGTTAAAATACTCATCAAATGCAGCCACATTGTCCGTCAGATGACGAGCTACGTCCTTGTTGGCTGGAAAGGGGTTGTGTTTTAAAATATCGAAAAATTTGATTTTATTAAAAACCTCCTCGATCTTCTCGGACTGCTTGACCAAACACTTTAAAAAATCAGAGAAGTTTTTCTTGTCAACGAAGTCGAAATCATCAAAGATCGTGAAAATCGGGAAAAAATTCTTGTATTTTTCAATAAACGCATGCAAGAGCACATTATATCGGACTTTTTTGCGGAGAGCAGGAGTAATGCGATGTGAGAGCATGTCTTTCGCTTTCAGTATCTGAAGCGTCACATTAAACATTCTCTTTGTTTCCTCCTCTTTTTCCCTTGAGGCCCTCACTTTGTCATAAGCATCATTGAAATTTCTTAGAAATTTCTGAAATTCTTCGGATGTTGAATTGTATTGAACTATATCATTGATGGCTTTTGCCTGTCCCGCCTCTACCCTAGCGGTATCCTCTACAGAAGTTTGTGTCTTGGTCTGAACTACACGATCAGAATGGATTTTCTTGTCGATATCAATGAGGTAATTGAGTATTGCCATTTGGTCTTTATAAAACAATTTTGTGATTTTCAAGGCCTTTGTCAAGTAGTCGATGTATCTCTTTTGCTTTGTAACTTGGGCTTTAAGCACATCGACTCTCTTCTCATGGAAGTTGTCAATTTCGACGTGTTTATCAAGAGCTAACCTGAACTCGTCGAGATGCGCGATATCTTTCTTTAGCAATGCGTTTTTCAATTGCAAATCGGTGTTTTTCTTCCGCAGTCCAGTTATTTCATCAAATTTTGAATCGCTCTTATTGAACTGATATTTCGTTTTAAACGTGCTCAATTCCTGTAGGATTTCCGCTGTCACCTTTGGGTCGATATCAAGAGCAGGAACCTCGATTCCTGTGTCACTTTTTTTTGTGCTTTCAGGACTCCCATCCGTAGCGCTGCGAAATTTCAAGTTGGGAGTGAGCGCTTTAGAACTGAGTCTTCCTGTTGACTGTCTTTCTGATTCAGTTGCTTTGAGTGCTGTGTACTCAGTAAAATCACCTCTCATAGTATGAAGTATTTTTTTCCGAAGAGGACTTTCTCCAGTGATCTGATACATGTAGCTCTCGAAGGTTTTTTGGTTCTCTCGGATTTGTTGAGGGTTTAATGGCTTTATGCTAAATTTTTTTGGTGACTGTTTTTGTGCGAGAATGGATATTGGTTTGAGATGCTCTAAGTTTCTTGGAGTACTTTTTGAGTTATCTCGACTGGAAGGTTTTGTGACTTCGCTCAGATTTACTGGTCGCGTTTCGTTTCGATTTTCAATGGAATCCGATTTTCGATGGCTAGGAGTTTGGAATTTTCGAGGAGATATATGACTCAGTCTCTCAGATGATCTAGAAGTTAAAGCGCCTGTCTTTCTAATAGCAGGGCTTTCTATTTCTTGGACGATTGGTGTGGTTACTTCATTGTGATTTTTGTTGAATTGCGTTTTTTCAGTAGAAAGATTATGAAATTTTGGCAAAGTTACGTCGGAGTGCGTTTTTGTGACTCTTCGACTGCTATTACTTCGAGCTCTTTGGGTATTCTCGGTCATAATTCTCTCTTTTTTTTCTTCTTTCCGTATAATATATATTCGAGCTGTTTTATTTAGAAGATGAGACTAATTTTAAGGTTTAAGTTAAAATTAAGTTCGGTAATTGCCCTGTGAGCCACTCCATAATAAGTTTGCAGCAAACCTCATCAGCCTTATATTAGCTGAAACCGATTTATGAGATGACGGCTTTGTTTTGTGCAATAAAATTTCAGCTCATTTTCACAGATCAACTATTTTTTTACTAGTTGTTAGCGAGGAAACGTTATAATTGTTCATAGTAAGGAAAATTTTTAATTTTTTAATGAGCCATGCTCTCTGAGTTGCGCACTTTGACCATCCTCTTTTAGATCATGCTTTTGTCATACTCGTTGAAGTGTACTGGCTTGTAACTAAATTCTTTGCGAGCTTGAGTCAGAAGTGTATCGTTTACTACCGTAATTATTCCGATATTAATAGTTATCAACCGATTTTATTTAATCATCTAACAAACATGATGGAGCACTCTTCAAACTACAAGAACTTTCTTGGCAAGACTATCCGCCAGCAAGCTAGACCTGGAAGCAGTATGCTTAAACTTCACATTGTAGAACACTTTTTTAAATCATTTTCTTCCAAATAAGATCGTATATTGCGCGAGATTTCAGCTCAGTACGTTAATAGCCAAGTCTTGACTGATCTAGAGCTTTCCCTCGAGCTTGAAGAGAGAAGATCAGTATCCCAAAACAAGACTTCTAAAAATAAAGTCTCTGTGCCGCGGATTCCTACTATCAATGATAATTATGAGTCAGCGTTAATTTCAGGACATCCTCGAGGCCATCTAAAGTCTAAATCGCAAATAAAAGGAGATCCTAACGCTACAAGACCATCATTCCTTGTCAGAGGGTTTAGCCGAGCAGGAGGTAATAGGAACATGCGTCCTCCCAAAAGCTCTCGGAGCATATCTGCACACAAAGAAAACCCAATAAAAACGCAGCTGCAAACTGCAAGAGGTCAACTGAACTGTCACGATGATGTCCATACCAGACTTGAAACAGAGCCAATCAGAATAGCTTCATTGTTGGAGGAAAGGAGGCTCAACACAATTGAAAACGAAATGCAAAATGAAACGTTTTCCCAAGATTTAAGTTCTCCTACTTTCTCACGAAACGCGCTTGATATTGCAAGCAGACCAAAAGTAGGATTTCCAAAATCAAGACCATCGTCAGAGTTCAGGAAAACTTCGAGGATTGGGACCGCTTCAAAACTGGTATTGCCATCAGAAAATGGAAATCACGGTGCAAAGGCTCCCTTGTTTCGAAACAGAAACACTGTTATTTCGAGTCATGGCCAGGGAAGCCGCACCCCAGTCGCAGAAAATGTTGGTATTTGCATTCTTCCGCTTCAGGGAGTATATGAAGAATCGCGTTCTAATAAGATCAAAAGTGGATTGGAGACTGAGAGGACTCCTCAAACACAAAGGACTCTTTTTAAAAACGAGTTATTATCAAATGATCTGACACCGAAAGTTGAATGCAGAAACCGGTTTAGTCCAGCAAGGCAGAAAACAGAGACAACTTTTGCAAAAATTGACGAGTTATTCAAGGTGGATTCTGGTGTGAAAGCAGCTGGAGAATTAAGAAGGCAACTTTTTTCCAAACAAGAGGAGCGTAAAGCAAAGTTGAACAACCCGTCGAATCAAACTTCGTCGGATTGGAATATTCAGTTGGATGGACTCTCACTCAAACCTCGTACTTGCAAAATTAATGTAGACCCAAGGGCCACTTATATGTGGAATGGAGAAGTGAAAGTGAAATGCCAGGAAGAGGCTAAAGTGGAGACGATTGAAGATCTTAGATTTCTTCCTTCTGAAGAGCCTAGAGATGCTTTGAATGATTCAAAACATACAAGGTCTTCGAGTTCAATCGCTTTTGTTCGATATACTTATGATAAGTACTTACCTCAAGTAGAGTGATTTGAGGCTCTGCTAATGAGATAGTTATTTTTCCATATAATTTTTGGTTAATGCCACATTTTTTGTAAACTATATTATAGTGTTGAATTCACAGTTTTCTCATTAACTTTTGATTCAGATTACTCTAAATAATTCATTGAGTTAAGAAAAATTGCTTATCACTAGGTATTAAATAGCCTCTCACAAAAAGCGATGCTCAAGTATAGCTATCACGTAGTAGTTGAACTTTAATTATGTATTGAGAAGAGTGGGTGTTGATGGAAATACTTAGTTACTCCAATTGATATGCAAATGTTATAGTTTAGTTTCCTATTATTTTCTTTTTGTTGTTGGATAATGTTGTTATGTCCATTATACCTAATTTCCTGTTTAAATTTGTTGTTGTATAGTATTCACATATGACATTTCGATCAAGGTACACCTTATACGTATTATTTTGAATAAATAGCTTCATGCTGAGATGAGAAGTTATAAAGTAATCAAAGATGATACATTAGCAAACGGGCAAGTTTGCCTTCGATTTGACAACAAGAAGAATCTCATTATTTACCGTCCGATTACTTCAAACATTCTACCACTACACACATTCTTTATTTTCAAATAAAAAATAATTTATTATAAATTCTGTTAAAAGGAATTTTATCAACTTCAATTTGAATTGCTATTTAGCTCTCAATTATGTTGCCAATACTATCCCTCTCCCCATTGGAAAACTTTATTCATTACAACTCTATCTGACAAATTGGAAATATCATAGAAGTAACTGTCCATCGAGAACGAATTGATTTAAATAGCACGGCTAATAATTATTTAGCTTTAATATTTCATGCATCTCCCTTTCAATCACAACTCCCAAAGTTACAAAGTTAATTTTATCCACTTGTATACAACAAACATAAAAAAAACCCCCTACAATAAACCCATGTAAATGAAATCTCACTATCGATCAATTAATAGGCTTAATTATACTGAAGTCCAATAGCTCCAACAAATAACCACGCTCACTACAATAGACTTGAAGCACACAATTCTTGTCAAACAGCGCAAGCAATCCTTGATAGTCCTGCGTTTGAGGATTGTGTAGCACCTTTAAAATAACAAGCTTAAACAGCAGTAGCAGAATATTCGCTTGGATTTCAAATTCACGGCCAACAGCAGTTTTGGGATACATATATACTTTTGCAAAGAACTCTGCGATCTCATCGTTTTGGAGATTATAGACCAATCGTGCCACAAACTCTGAAACAAGCTCAATCTCTTTGATCAAATCAGAAACGTTATTTTTTCCAATGTATTTCGGTATATAAAAGCACGGCAAGCACTTCCGCATTAGGTCCATAAAGAAACACAGGTATTCCAATGAATAGCAGGACATCTTCCTCAGCGTAAGATTAACAAGACTTCCAAACACAAAAGCGATTTTATACTCAGGCAGATCCAACGGTATCAGTTTCTTCTGCATATGATATGCTAGCGCGAGCATGAGTTCAAACGCCTGCATTATATCAATATCTTTTCTCTTCCCTTGTGAGGCGATACCTAATGCTATATCTACAAGCTGATGCGTTGACGAAGCCCAAGCAAAAATAAATCTCGTCGCGCTGAGATACTTCAAGTACACTCTTTGTTCAATGAATTCGTTGAGAGATTTGTCAGCAATCACGTCGATCATAATATCGAAGATAGTTTCTTTGGAGAACATGGCTCTTTCGGTTTGTTGAAGAAATTGATACATTTTCGCCGGTGAGTAGTTTTTGAAAATATTCATTTCTTTCATCTTAATGGCGATGCTGTCAAGGATTTGCTCTGGCTCCCGCATGTTCCAAAGTCCGCTCTTAATGTCATGAAAACAATCAATAGCTTCCTCTATCGTGAGTTCCGTTATCTTCGTAGGCATCAGTAACTGGTTTTGCTTACTACCCGTTTCAATGTCCATGTCATCAGTCGGTTTTACCTCATGTTTTTTCGGCTGTTTGTTCACTGGGTGCTGCTTTTCCCAATTGCTTTTAAACTCCTCACACACTGACCAATCCCCCTCGCGGTTGATGTATATACATGTCAATTCGTTTTCGATCTTCTCGCGGACTTTCTCCAATACGTCTCCTGAATCGCCATTGTTTTCGAAATATTTGTCCTGGTATTTTACGGTAATATCATAGAGCACCGAATAAAAAAATTCATCGACTAAGAGGTCGTCTAATAGGATGATTTTCGAGCAAATAAGGCAGTGCCAGCGCTTGCTTTTGGTCGTCTCGTTAAATTTTAGAAAGTTTTGAAAGTCAAAGGTCTGCAAGTGATTGCATTTTCTTCCGCGAGCTGGTATCCGAATCATCTTTAGAGTGAGAGGGTCAATGATCGAGTAGGGAGCATGAAGTTCGATTTCCCCTTGAAAACGGTTGATATAATCTTGCTTTGCTTGTTGACTGGGCAATAGGCATTTCTTTAAGAGATTTGTGGCAACGTCCTCAAATGGGACTTTCTCTGCAATGTAGATCCCTATCACGACTGTAGGTAGTCCAAATTTATCTAGCGTCTCTGTGTCAATGCGGATTTCGACTGAATTTGCCCCGAACTTAAGAGGTTTAGGCATTATAGCATGACGAGTAGGGTCGTAATTTATCGTGGTGCCATTGGCTATGACAAGCATGTTGTCTGAAGGCCATCGAATGTAGGATTTATCACATTCGAGTTTCGAGCAGATGATGAGGACGTATTTTTCAGCATTGGAATTGATATTTTGGTTTTGAGTGTCATAAGGGTGCTTGAATTCAATTCTTCGTGCGGTGACATGCTCGAAGATTCTTGGAGCGAATACTATGTGTTTCAGTGAATAGAATGGGTCGTTAAGCTCGATTCTACAGTAGATGCAAGTAAATTGATTTGTAGATACATGGATACGGTAGCACTTGGAATGAAAAATCTTTTCGCATATTCTGCAAGTGCTAGTTGAAGAGGATGTTGCTGTGAGATATTCTCCGCAGAAGCAAGGACGAAGCAGTTGTATTTCTGATCTTGTGACCATGTGATCGTTCGAGAAATAAACGAGACACACTTTCTGTTTAATTTATTGAAATTTGAAGTAAAACGCGGGAATTTGGGATCTAGATTAAATTTATGGTCTTAAAGTTTGGTCGAAAAGAGTTGACTGGAAGAAGGTACGCTCCTTGAGACAGGAGCCCTTTGTTGAAATCTTAATCAAGAACATTATTACCCTTCCAACGTTTAAATTCGGATAAATGTGGATCTGGGTTACATTAAGATTCGTCAATAAAGTGAATTATCGCAGCATGCTGCCAGTATGGTTTTAATTAAATGCTCAATTTCTTTGCTGAGTTCGATTGTCGGATGAGATAAAATAAGCGGGTCTTTCTTTGTGGTCAACACAGATGAAAAGAAAACAAAGTTAGCTGGACACTAAGTGTTAGTGAATGGGCTAGCAGTCTGAAGCTGTTTTCTTTCAACTTCATTTCTGAATAGATGTTATACGAGACCAGGTAGGAACTATCATCAAATGAATGCTCTACTATAACATCACCTATTATTAGTTTATGGGTAGAAAAAAAAGCAAACAGCATCTCTCTCTATTACTTGCTGATCTCAAGACAATTGAAGATAGGAGGATAAAGCTCAACTCGCTATAAACTAAGTAAGATAATTCATAGAAACACGGAAATTTTGTTGGGTCAAATTTCACAAGAGATCACAAATGTAAAACTTAATCCATGAACACAGCACAAGCTGGCTTTTTATACATCTTCATGTATCAAAGCCTGCGCTGGTCTAAAGAGTACAACAGCCATTTATCTTTGTAAATTTCCCAATCACATCCACAAACAAAAACAAATACTATTGAAGCAAAGAATCAGCGTCCATTTATTTAAGTTTTGAGAGGTCTTTATTGGACAACGTAAGCATACCTCCTTTGAAGTTTCCAACCTTCGCTACTTTTGCCTTCGCTTCCTTAAACTTGTAGGAATTATATTCGTGCTTCTTCTTCTTGCGCTCCTCCTTTGATTGTTTCTTGTAAAGCCAAGAGAGATCAAAGTTTTTGGCAGATGAATCATAAAGAACATTCGCCTATTAATGAAGGATGGATTAATGAAAGCTGCTATCGATGGTGCGGGGTACCTCTCGCATATTTTTCTGTTGTTCGTTGAATTTAGAAATAGTTTTTTTTCTGATACCTACAAGCATCTTAACTGGCATTTTTCGACCTTTCTCAGGTTGATGAGAATTCGCTTGGTCGTGGATAAGCTTTTGCTTTTTGTCCAACCCTTCATAATCTTTTTCGATAGAATGAGGAATAAAATTTCCTTTTTGTCAATGGGAAAGTTACTTAATTTTCTGATATCTTGGATCGCATTCCAAAAAGGATTGTCGCTTTCCTTTTTTTTCTTGAAGGTCTTTTTGCCTTTGAATGGTTTTGACATTTTCTGACTTTTCGCGAAAACTGCTCGAAATGCTTAGTTAGGATTTATAGCTGATTAAATTTATTTGAAGAGATGCTTGCTTAACAGCTAAATCGAGAAGCTGAAATAATGTGCCCATGATCACTTCTTATTTGTTGCAATGATTAGCAACAAGGCATGTTGCAGTTTAGCTTATTTTTATTGGATTCAGCTCCTTTTGCTCTTATTTCAAAAGAAAACTGCTTAATTTTTTAGACTTTGAGGCACTTCCGAAATCAGATTTTATCAGAAATCAATAGTAATGCGATTGTTTGAATTGTTGTAAAAACCAAAATATTCTCTACTTAAGGAGACATTGCTATGCTAAGGAACACTGCGTTTTATTTTTCGAACATTGACTATGCTTTTTCGATTATTAACAACAGCAACATGAAAAGCTCCGCTATAAACCGTACAACTAAATACAAAACAAATCAATCCTATATCAATCAATATCAAATTTCAAGTTGCTTTTTTATGAAAAATACCTGACAAAGATTAAGAAGTGGGGATTTGCTCACCAGCCTTAGCTGCTGATTTTTTAGATTGCGCCTTTTTCTGAATTTCTTGGGCAACCAACACTGCGTTCTTATCTATAGTATGCAAATTTAGCATCAAGACTTCTTTTTGGACAGAATCCCCAGCAAACTCAGGATGCGATGCCAAGTAATCCTCCACCATTTTCTCAAGCCGCACTCTAAACTCTTTGTCCAACTTCGGAGCAATATTCTCAAATATCGCCAAACTGGCGATATTTTCCGGCAATTGCTCAGTTTCTTGGAGAACTTTCTTTTGCATGCCAATCTTCAACCACGTTTTATCTTCATTCGAAATACTTGTGTTCTCAAGCGTCTTCGCATAGAGAACCATCAATCTCCTTACTGGTAAAAACTCAAAATCAGCTTTTATCCTAGTGAAAATCATATCCCAAAACTCAACTGACACCTTTGGAATATTCGCATAGGAAGCCGCTAACACTACCAAGAGCGGAGGAGAGATATCTGGCAAGCATTTCACTAGCCTCTTCTCTAACAGTCCCCAAGTGACGTTCTCTCCTTTCCTTCTTTGCGAGAGAGTATTACCAAGTCTTGCAAGGTCATTCGGACTCAATTTCTCGTATTTTAGAAGCTTGTCGATGTGTTGGAGGACCTCCGTCCAAAACGCGAAGGAGCCTAGCTTGGCCCTTGCAAAATAATTAGCTATTGTGATGAACGCGCTGCTGGTTGTAATATTCAAATTATCAACAATATGGACTTCCAGTTCACTCCAGAGTGTAGCATCTAGAATATCACAAGCGTAAAGAGACTTGACGATAGTGGCTTTAACTTCGTTATCAGTGATATGAAGAGCTTGTTCTTTGATAAGACTTTCGAATGCCTCGATTATTTTCGGGAAAAATTTGTGATGTTTTCCTAGTCTTTTTGTAACGAAGCAGACGGTTTCAATTTTTGTCTGAGGGATTATCTTCGAGAAGTTATTATCGAATAGCTTGAGGAAAGTGCTTGAGAATCTACTTATATTCTCTCCTAAGATCGAAGCAGCACAGATATAGTCCTCTTCAGTGAAGTTTCCGACTCTTTCATCCATAATAGTTTTCGCTTTTTCCCAGAAGGCAAGCTCAACGCTCACATTCTTATCAGGGAATTGGGCGAGAGGGAGAAGAGTCTCTAGATTAGGTGGAAATCCGAAATTCTCGCCGTTGACGAATCTTGTTTTTATTTTGGAGATAAAAGGCGCGGCTCTTGCTTCATCTCTGAAATTTCTCAGGCAGAGAAGAGCTCTTTGCAAATCAGCGCCTCTGATAGAGTTAGCGCGGTTTGTGAGAACATAAACAATATTCCAAGCGAAGTCTGGTTCGAGGTTATGAGTTTTATGCAGCACCCAGAAGAGGGTTGTTAGTTCTTGATCCCCAAGCGTTGTGAGGTTTTTGCGATATCGATGCTTGATTTTGTTCCAAAAGGACTTCGAACCGATATTTTTCTTTGCAAAAGCAGTGTAGATCGCAGCGACCTCGTTTTCTTTGCAGTTGCCGATAATCTTCAAAGCCAACTCCTCGAGTAGCGAAATTACCTCTGGTGTTAGTTTCTCAAAGCGAGAAAATCCATAGAGGAACGTTAGAATGGAATCCTTTTTGGCTAGTAACAAATGGTCTTTTAGCTCGACAACTTTCTCTTGGATCGCTTTTTGTAAGATCTCATCAGCTGGCACTAGCTGGCCTAAGCTATAGACCAACATCCCAAGAATAGGCGTGGGCCAGTTTGTCTTACTATCAGCAAGCTTGAATGCAATCTCTTCCAGAACCAACTTCCGCAACTTAGAAGAGCCTATCTTTGATTTATTGATCGCGTAGAGAAGACAGCAGATCTCTTGTGGGGTCATTTTTCCCAGCAGTTTTGAGGCTGCGGCCTCAATCGCGGTGGATTTTGTTATCGTCAATCCTTGATGCGAGAACGACCAAAGGCAAGAAGCCAGGGAGTTGCTGTCCATTTTAGGAGCAAGCAGCTCGAATTTCAGAGCGAAGCGCTCCCAAAGAGCATGCGAACCCTTGTTGGATTTAGCAAATGCCCAAATTATGACCGCGAGGTCCTTTTCTGAGTCCATGTTGGGAAGCACGTTGCTAATAGCCTTTCCCAATGGGTTCCATAGGTCATCTGAGAACATTCTCTGTGTAGTGAGTCCCCAAACGACATGAGCGCAGTCAGAAGCAGACATCCCAGATGACGCGGTAAATTTCGCAGTGATTTCTTGCCAGAACTTCGTGCTGCCTCGATTAGCTGTTGTAAACGCCCAAATAATCGTGGCTTTTTGACTTGCTGTGAGCAGGTACATGTTTTCGAGAATGTAGTCTTGGATGTGGTCAACGAGAGGCTTTTGCAAGATTCCGAAGCTCGCGAGTACCCAAGTAACGAGATGAATATTGTCACCGGTAAATTCTTTCGAATTCTTGAGGAAAGTTTCCGCGATCTCTGCTTGGAGCTCAGGTTGTACCTGTTCCTTTCGACTTAATCTTTCTATAGAGAATTCAATCAAGTCGTCCAGCGACATGTCAGGAGAAAATGATTTTGGTTGCTTTGCTTTGTCCTTTTCGAAGTGAGTCTGGAATGTGTTTGCATCGAAAGCGAAATCAAACGCTTCGAAGGTCGGGTTGATGGAGATGTCATTATCAGGTGAATTTGGAGTCATTTCAGTCAGTTTTTGGTGTGTTGAAAATGCAAATTGGAGAGAATTCCATTGGAAGAGACTTGCGATGAATTTACTTGAATAAACGCGTTTGGAAAGAAATTGCTTTGGAGTAATCATCTGTTTTGTGTTTTTGAAAAGCTTCTTTTGAACCCTTGCGGAAATACTAATTTTAATTTAGCTCTTCAGAGCCCTAAATAAAAAATTTAACTGCACGTAAAATGCAAACAAAGGTTTTGTTAGTTTGACTTCATCCAACCATGATCAGTCCAAAAGATCACAATAAGGCAATTTAATGGAATTTTGCGATCAACATCAGCAAAAAAAGAGCTTGAAAAACAAAGTTAGTTTTGTTAATATCAACATCAACAGTTGTCCCTTCTGTAGTTATCGACTAATCAGCTGCTCATTTACATATATTTACATCAATGACACAAAATCAGATTAAATTTACAAGGGATACTAATGCAATTAAGAAAAACTAAGATGACTGCTACCTAATGATAATTAATTGCATTGAATGTACCTACCACAATAAATGCGCTTATTAACCAATGAGCAATAGCTTTCCAGCTACTCTGTCACTTATGGCAAAGAGTTTTTTCTGTGACACTATCGGTATCACATCAGAGAAAGCATGCGAGTGGAAATTCGGCCCTCGCACAAACGCCTTATAAAAAGTTAAATCTCCATTGATATTTCCCTTCCAGATCTCAAACCGATGAGATAAATGGAGAACGACCACGAATTCGGGCGTCAGCGATTTCACAACATGAGCTTTTTCGACTTTGACAATCCGGTCTGGATACATCGACCCTTTATCCAATTTACTTAACTGCCAGACTTTCATTTCGTAGTTATTACCTCCAATCAGCGCATCCTGCTCTATCAGAACGCTCAAGGAAGTAATCTGACTCATATGAAATTGCAACGAATCTGATGTTAGCACACACATAGTCGTCCTTGTCTCTGTATTGAGCATCAATATCTTGTAATAATCGTTTTCTTTAATCAACATAGCCAATAGCCCTCTCTTGTTCAGTAACACTGCATCTAGAAGTTTTATCTCGAATTTTGGATCTGGTATGGATATCGTGTTGGTTTCTTCCATGCTTTCCTCAGAATATATGCTGACGCAAGGCAACTCGCCATACAAAATGAAGACGTCTTCATCAGGAAACTTTTTTATGTGTCGAAATTTCTTCTTAACGTCCACGGAAACTGAGTTGATTTGCCTTCCATGAAGATCGTAGACGAAAATCTGGTTTCCGCAGAGATAGAACGAGCCGTAAGTCTTCCCAAAGAGGATGAGAGAGTCGCCTTTTCTATTGAGATTCAAAGAGAATACGATTTGAAGGTCGCAGAATATGCTCTTGATCAATTTGAAAGTTTTGCAACTAAGCACGCCGACCTGAACTCCAGCGATTTTGGTGATATACGAGGCGCAAGTGGCGATGAGGCAGTTACTATATTCAGAATAAGCAATGAGCATGCCCTCCTGACCGTAAAATGTATTACATATCCTTCTAATAGAAATATTCTTTGCCATAGTTAATAAAAACTAAGGATTTTACATTATTTTCTTTATTTTCATAAGCCAACTAATGCATTTGACACTATCAGAATCAATCTATTGTTTGTGATATAGTAATGATCTCCTGAGCTCAAGTTGAATAATCTTCATATGATGAGATTGAGAGGGATATGGAAAAGATTTGTATAAGAAGCGCGCGATTGATGTGTAAAAAAACTATCGAAACAATCTTGAAAAGAATAGACATGCTTATTCCTTTTTAACTTTTTTAAAAAACTGGTCTATCTTTCTGCTTTTAAAGCTTTCTTCATACAATTGGAGTTCCTTTACAAAAGAGGACCAAGGGGATACGCAGGGCCTTCTTTCTTGGACGAAGGCTCTGGCTTTTGCGTAAGAGTATTTCTGGTTGATCAGATATGCGATTACGATTGACGCGCTACGACACACGCCGTGCATGCAGTGGACGTAGACTACATCGGCTTTTCGCATGAAATCAAGTGCCTGAGTGAGAAAATCGAGTAATTTGTCATTGAATCGTTGGTAGGGATCCATATTGAGTTTTAAATAAGTGAATTTTTCTGGGAAGACGCAATCGAGCTCTTTACCACAGACTAAGATGTGGGTTATTTTGTTTTTTTGAAGCAGTTTGAAGTCTTTTGCAGCAGGATAATTGCCCAAGAAGATTTTCTCTGTGATTTGGCTCATGGAAGGGAGATGTATTAAGCTATAAAAGCCAGATTTGACTGGAAAATTTGTGCTTGTATCGAATTTGATCATGCTGGTTTGTTTATCTTGGTTTTGAAGCAAAGAGGTGGATATTGAACTGGTAGTAGTCTTGCTTGTTTCTTCTTCTTGCAAGGAATTCATGTTGTTTGGTAAGTGAGAGCCAAATTATATTTGAAAAAATTATAGTAGTAATAATGTTGCAATCAAGAGCGCTATCGCCAATAGTAAGGCTATGAAAAATGCTCAAGGAACAATTATGATGAAATGATGCATCAACAGAGAGTTGGCAATTACAGAAGATGGTGATGAGCTCTGATTCCAATTAGAAATTTAGAGAGAGAGAATTAAAGTAACTGAGATTGTAAAATTAACTGTAGTTTCATCGGAAATCGAAAGCTTTTCATAAAAATTTTCGAGAGAGAAACTACATTGTCTGACAACATGCTCATTATTGTGCGATTTAGCTCTTTTGTCGCTGGATATGCAAGTGAATTGAGAGGACCATCACTTTATATCGGGTGTTCAGCTTCAAACAAAAAACCTCTTCTCATCAAATTTATCATGCACACCTGCTTTTCAGAAATGTAATAGTAATAACGAGGAATAAGGTTAAAGACTAGTTCATATACAGGAGAAATAAGATGAAAACTGTGATGGGAACGTAAAAAAATAGAGCTAATCATCATCAGCTAAATCATCAAGTGCTTTGATTAATCTATAAACGTTTTCTGGTATCGGCTTCGTGTTCACGTCTTCAGGAATAATTTTATTCTGCTCCACCTTCCCAACTTTATACTCTTCAACATCTTCAGAGAAACATTCAAGTTGATCAAGGAATATGACCTAATGTTATTATAACATCCATTAGCATATAAAAGCTAGGAAAACAAGTTCACCTGTTCCAGTAACAGATCATCAATAAGATTTTCACATATTTCTTCCGAGTATACTTCAAAAGAGTTTTTGATATACCCAGAGAGCGCGTCCACCAGCTTATCATTTTTACATGTATATAATCCTTTTCCTTTTTCCACCAACTGGTCAGTCGTCGCAAGAATCTTTGCCATTTGAGTCTCATATTTCTCATACTGACGATACAGCTGCCCCATTTTCTCCATCTTAAGCCTCTCTAGCTCTTCCTCTGGGTCAAATTTCTCCATTCTTTCGAGCGCCTTCCCCTTTAAATTTATTACATAATTCTTTTTTCTCTCTTCGGCCTCTCTTTGAGCTGCCATTTCAGCTTCGTGCTCAAGGACGAATTTCTGAAAATAATCCTCTCTCATTTTATCATATGCCTAAATGAATTTGATGTTAGCTAGGTCTAAAGAAGGCATTTACTTCTTTTTCGATCTCTTCCTGAGGCTTTTCAGTGTCAAATACAGATTTATATTGATCAGACTTCAAAGGAAGCTCTTCTTCCATCTTTTTGAGTCGTTGGTACCTCGCTGCTTTCTCGTACTCTCGAACTAGCACTCCAAGATATCCTCCTTTATCATCGAGCACCTAGAATGATGTTAAATATCGTTTTCTTTGGAGTGGGGTGGGTTACAGTTCGTTCATATTGAATTTTCGTTTGTACATTGTTGAGCCCTTGATATCTCATTTTGATGAAATACTGTGGGTGATCCAAGGGGTCGATCTCCTGGGGGTTGATATCTAACTCATTCTCGTTAGCAAGGATTGTTTGAAACATTCTTCAGGCCGGTCTCTTTTTGTTAGTTGTTTGAATTTAACGAGTCTGAAATTTAAAATTGATTAAATGCACCTGAAAAATTAGAATCAATTTGATGAGAAATTATAGTCGACTCGTCACTTATTCAATTCATTGCATAGAAATGCTATACAAAATTTCTTTGCTAGAAGTAATTGGAATATTCACTATATCATAACAACATTAGTTCATCGCAGAACTTTACGATGAGCACGCTTATGAAGGAATAAACCTGATGAATAGTTGATAATCAAGAGGATTTAATTTTAATTCAAACAAAATATTAGACGAGTGACATAGCTTCCACAGCCATTCATATCGATGGAGTTAATATCTAAGACACTATTCAAAAGCTTATGCTTTCTACTTGGAACTTTGCTTTTTCTGAATACTTACTCATGTTGAAGCTGCATCTTGCTCTTATGTGGCGAAAACAGGAAATTCACTGATGCTCTTGTGATGCAAATCAGAATTTATAGAACTCGACCGACAGCTCGAATGCTCATTCTGACTTCTTGGAGTAGTTATATCTAATTGCTCAGTATTACTATATTCTTTTCACTGAGAACTTAGTAGCCGCAAGAAACGAGCTTTCAAGAAATACCCTCCATTTCTTTGTTACTCATGTTCTTCTATGTTTGCCATTCTTAGTATTACTTAGTAGCACTGAGTCAAATATAAAATTAATACTCAAAACATCTTTCCAAACTGGCGAATACATGCGAGAACTCTGGAAAAAGCTTAAAGCAGCCATAATAAATCCACCTTCTACCCAAGACAAGACTGGCTACTTAAGCAGAAAATACCAAAACAAATATCTCATAATTGAAGGCCTGATCTCAAATATATTTCCAATTATTGCCACTCTCTCTCGAGGTGAGATCTATCTTCCAACTCTTGCCACACTCGTTCTTTCATGGATCTGCCTTCTCACTAAGAGTTACAACTCTTTACTTCTTGTTTATTCCTTGGAATATATCTTCTGCTTGATGTCTCAAACTCAATTCAAAGATATTTCCATCTCAATTCCTCTCATGATCTTTATCAACACCTTACGAACCTACCTGAACACCCGCTCTTTCAAACTAACTTTTATTATGATCATTCTTCATGCTTACTTACAGAATCTGCTCATGGTGAATGAATTCAAAGCTCATCTACTTCAACTGACAGTTCAACAGATAACTGACCAATTTTCTGCGAGTGTAAAACATGCGTATGCACTTGGATTCTTGCTAATTGTGCGGCTGAAGGTGTTCAACAAGCAGTTCACGTCTACTATTAGCAAAATATCAAAACTTAAAAACAACTTAGAAGAAGCAAATCTGAAATTGCGAGAACAAAATTTTCAGCTTCAACAGGCTTTAGAAATGAAAGACGTTTTGATACTAAATTTTTCGCATGAGCTAAAAAATGCGCTGAATAGTCTCCTTGGAAACATTCATTTAGCATCTAGAGAAGCTCACGGCGGCGGGCAAACAGCTACGTATCTTCATGCTGCGAGTGTAAACGCTGAGAGCGTGAAAAATTTTGTGCAAAATATCATAGATATTGGACTGCTCTTAAATCAAACACCGTTAGAAGTGAATCGTAAACCAACTGATTTACCGTCCCTTCTCCAAAGGATCTGGTATATCTCACGAGAAATAATAAGAAACAAAAGGTTGGATGGGACTTTCTCTTTGAGTTCTCGGATACCAAGGCATGTTTGTATTGATAAAGAGCGGATTTTACAAGCGGTGTTGAATTTGGTATTAAATGCGGTGAAGTTTACAGATAAAGGGTATGTGAAAATCAATGTCAATTGGGTTAAACCAGAACTAGAAGACGAGCATCTTTCCACAACCAAAGTGAGAGCCTTGAATCGTACGCTGGTAAAGAACTGTAGCGAGAGGAAGTCTGAACGTTTTAGTGGATTGCATGATAAATTCGAGGAATCAAATAAGAAGGACCAACTTATCCAAAGCTGGCAAATAGATGAAAATTACAAGGGCGATGGAGACGAAGAAGGCAAACTAGTGATTCAAATAACAGACTCGGGGTGTGGAATTAACGAAGATGATATTGCGACGCTTGGAACGGGGTTTAAACAAACTACTAATACCAATGGACCTAGAGGAATAGGCATTGGTCTTTGGATAACGAAGGAGCTTTTGAAGAGCCTTAATGCGTCCATTGATATTCAGTCAGCGGTGGATATAGGAACAACATGCAATATCACTATTCCTTGTGCTGTTAGTACAGGAGAATTAATTGATCTAATCGACAGAGAGGGATCTTGGCGCGCTACGGAAAAAAACAAAGGAATCCGATTTTCTAGACCTCTCTCTTCGTCTCTTGAAAAAAATAATGTATTAATAGTCGACGACGATGTTTTTAATCTTGAACTTATGCAGAAGTTTCTAAGTAAAATAGGGGCTTCATTCTTTGTTGCGCACGATGGGAGAGAGGCTGTTAGTGTCTTTGAGGCGCAGCATAAGACAATCGGACTTATTATTACAGATAATTACATGCCAAAGATGAGCGGCACACAGGCGGCTCAAGAGATCCAAAATATTATAATTAGGAAGGAGCTTGAAAAGGTGCCAATATTTTGTGTTTCAGCCGACGAAACGACCCGACTTAGAAAAGAGTGTGAAGAGGCTGGAATAGTAGAGTTGGTGCCCAAACCGCTGGATTTTGAATATTTTAGAGCCTTAGTGGCCAGATTCATTGTAACAAAAGAACATTTTCTATTGAGCTAACCTTTATTTGTTTTGTGCGGTTAGAGTTTAATTTTCCTCAAATATATCAAAGCATAACGTTAACAGTATGTTTATATCATTTTTAAATTGGATGCATATATAGTATTATTATGTTATTTTCCTTCATCTTCCATTGGAATCTTTGGAATGACCATTAAATATAAAATATTGCTATCCACTTGACTTTTTCTTCAAATTCATTGACCCAGTAGATCATCGTATCTCTGTCATGCTAACAGAAGAGAATTGATTCTTGATAGTTGCAATTCCTTCAAACATGAGGGCTACATGTTGAAACATTGACATTCAGAACTGTTTGGTAGAATTATTTGAATCTCACGAAATCAAAGTATCTTCACATCAGCTGGTCAAAAAGTAAAGAAAAAATCTCCCTTACATAAAAAATTAGCTTTGCATTGATTTCAAATAAACACATATGTAATCTCTAAAAAAGAATTAACATCAAATGAAATTTGAAATTTAAACATAAGGGGAAATTTTGTAGTATTTCATAATCATTTTGAAATTCTGTGAGAGTGATTTATACAGTGCCTTCGGGATGGTGATCGTGAAGTTCTTCAGAATGAAATTATCTTCAAGGCTCTGCAGCATCGTTTCTACACACTCTTCGTCGATTTTGTTCTTATGATAAAGGACCTTACTGCACGAATAGCTTTTGCATAGCCCCTTCAGTAATGCCTTAAAAGATTCTTCAGTCAGTCTTGCATTAGAGGATAAATCAAGCGTTTCGACGACCTGGAAGTAACTAATCAAGTTTATCATAGCTTTCATAGGGTTATCCGAAATAGAGTTCTCCGAGAAGTTGAGCGTCATCAATTTATCGAAAGTATGCTCTCCTTTAGCATCCATTACCTTATATATCTTATCAAACAGTCCAATCAACGCAAATAACCCTTGGTCTGCCATGCCGATTCTCGCGAGATTCAACGACAGAAGAGGCAGCTGCAGGTTTCTGGTTTTTCCTTTCGTATTAATTGTATTGAAGCGGCCATACAGCGTATCACATAGTTTCTGAACGCCTTTATCTCCAAGAGGATTACCAGCGAGACTCAACGTCACGAGATTGAAAGATGCTTCAGCTTGTAAGAATTTCTCAAGATAAGGTAGGTAGTCCACCGTGATTCCGCAGTCGTCGAGGATCAGCGCTTCGATCCTGTTACGTTTGTTGTCAAGGGCTTTTAAGAGTTTCTCAAAAACGGCAATTGAGATTCTAGCGTTTGTAAGTTTAACTTCTTTGAGTCCGTGATGGAACGAGAAGGAATCGAACATCAATTGCAATTTTTCTGGCCCAGCGACGATCACGCCCGATAGATCTACCGTCTCTGTAGAATCAATCAAAAAATAATTGATCATTGCTGAATCAGGATGGATGTCCTGTTGTTGCAAGAACTCAAGATAGCTCTTGTATGCGATTTGGTTCGTGAGCAAATATTTCCATGGCCAACCGACATGATCCAGCATGAAGATCAATTTGCCGTCCTTTCCCTCTGGTATGACCATGCAAGGCTTTCCTGTGTCAGGAACTTTATCCTCAGTGATAGGCTTGCTTGGAAGCTTGATAAGACCTTTTGCCTTGGTATCTTGGGCTTGACGATACCAATAAAGGTTAAAACCGCGAAGCACGAGCCATCTCTCATGATAGTTCGAGGTTCCTGCTCTGATCTTGTTGATAACGCCGGGCTTTGTAACAGGGCCGAGGTAAGGATATTCCGAAAAATCGCCTTTGGCAGTAATGTTCAAATTTTTGAAATCGAACTCGCTGTGGTAAGAGCTAAAATCGAAATAATCTAAGCCAAAATCGTCGTAGCGATTGAAGTGCTCGTCTTGATAATTTTGCAGAAGATCTCTATTTGCAGAATCTCGATTTCGGATCAATTCGCCGCTGATATTTTTCAGTACGACTGGAGGTGGGTCATGTCGGTTATCATAAAATGTGTACTCATTCCTATTCTTCTCATAAGTTCTTCGAAGATTTTTTTTAAATCTTCTGACACATTCCATCACAACAAAGTAATTCACTCTTGGCGGAGTCGGATGCTTGCTTTCAAGCGCCAGGCTCATCAGAGTATTTCGCCTGGTTTGAATATCCACTCCCGAGCTCTTCCTTTCTCCTCGAATCGTCTCTGACACAGAATTTTCGTCGCGTATTGACGACACTGGCCTAAGGGGTTCACCGGGAGAAGATTTCCTTGGACTTTCTTTGAATGAGACTCCTCTCGGTCTTGTGGGAGATTGCTCTAGCTCTTCATTGTATTGCCGAACTTTCTCTATGTTAAGAGTGAAACCGCCATGCTTAATTGGAGTCGCGTCCCCATTGGTCTCTCTCGTTGACACAGTTTCAAACGGCGAGACTTTACCAACATTGTAGTTCATGCCAGATCCACTTGGTCCCCCAGTCTGAGCAGCAGTAGTCTTTTCTATTTTAACAGTTTCTTCAAAAGTCTCTGGAATTTCACTTCGATCGGTTTCGGCAGCTCGTCGAATCGGAGAGAGGCTCAATTCATTGAACGACGGTGCGAGGTTTGTAACCTTTTGAGTGAGGTCCCTCTCAGTGTACTCTTCTACGTATTCTATTTCCTTTTCTACCGGAATATCGACTAGTTTCGATTTTATCGAGTTTTTCGAAGGTGAATCAGCATAACTGGGTATCGCATTATTGGTAGATAATATGACAGCTCCTTGTGAATTCATCGGGGGTAAAGTACTCATCTTTGGTTTTACGAGGTTCTCTTTTTCATTCGCCAGATTTCTTTCTGCGAAATCTGTTATTATTTGTTTTGTATAGGTATTGTTAGCTAAAATATTTAAGTTTTTGAATTCAGTATCTCCGCCAGAACCATCTAGTTTATAAAGGTTCTGGACCTCTTTCGGGAGAACAACCTTCGCAGCTGCTTGATCAAGACCCCACAGCTTTCTGTAATTTTTATGATCAACTTCGATGTTATACTTTGCCTCCATGAGACCTTTGTCAATTCCTTCGAATCTAGAGTTGGAAACACTGCTCTTCTCACCAACATTTTTGGTAACTGCTTGCTCATAAATTCGGTCGAGTGCCTCAGGAGAATTCGCATCTCCGAATTTGATCGTTTCAGCTTGTTTATATTTATATTCGAACCGATCATACCCGATCTGAGCAATCTCATTATGGTTAACTAACCCTTTCAACTCCTTTTCCATGTACCTTTCAAGGTAACCCTTCGCCCTTGCTTCCTTTTCAGGGTTACTAAAGACTACCTTTTCGGGTTCACGAAACAATTTGGCATCTACTTTGCTATTTATAATAACAGACTGTTGACTTGATTGAGAATTCCCCCTTGGTCGCTCTTTTTGCATCAAATCCTGAATATGATCCAGCTTGATCGTGCTTCTGCCTCCAAGTGCAAGTGATTTATTTGCTGAGGGATCTCCTTCATAGATTAACGTTTCTTTGATTCGGTTAGGGGATTTCTCCGAAGGGAATCTATTAACCTGATCCGAGGTGAATCCCAGCTTATGCAAGTCTAAACGATTGATTCTGCTGTCAGAGTTCCCCTGTCCCATGTAATACCCGGATTGTGACTGGTTCCAACCCCTATCTGGAGTAGTAAATTGATAATTCGTTGGTGAGTCCTCCTGAAAGGTAAAATTCACCGAATTGCCTTGGTATTGGTCGCTCGAGCGGATTTTTATAGGAGATATGGAGTCAGCGTTAAGATGAGAATTTGAAAAAGTGACATCTGTATTCGTTTCTGTAGGAAGCGAATCTCCCTCATGCATTTTCTTCTTAACTTTAAGGGAGGAAGTACTCGGGCTAAAGCTCACTCGTTTAGACCTGATTGATGAGGCGGTAGATTTCGTGGGGGACTTCTCAGGTTTGGATTTTTTGTCTTCGGAATGAGTGGAGTCCTTGGACGTTGTCCATCTGATTTTTAGCATGATTCAAGTACTTGAAATAAAAAGTAATCTAATACATTATAAAGCACTTAAAATGTCCGTAACGACGGACCTACAAACTGCGAAATTTAAATGCAGATGTGGATAACCACTTTCCGCGGGATTCTCATACCAGTGAATGGCTCTAAGCATATACGTTAGCAAGAATTTGCAAGAAAAAAAAAGAAAAGAGCAATAGATGCGAAATACGCTCTAGAATAAATGAGCACGAAGTGGATGGTACCCTTCACTTCAGACTAATCAGATATAGAAAACGTAATGATGTTCGAGAAAAGCGAAATATGATGAAGGAATAATTTCCCAATAGATGGTGCCAAATCTATCTGCGAACCTGATCTACATTGACTTGTTGCTATTATTATAGAAATCAGCTTGGAAAGCCTCAAAAATATTACTCTTGAGGTGGTGACAGCAAAAGCAATTACGAGAATATACTCAGTTTCATAGTTTTGGATGTTTAGACTCAGTTACTCCTGATTTTTAATTCAAATAATATTCATGATATTAGATTGAGTCTGTAGAAATGAGTCAGCTCAAAAGCGCTTGATGAATCTCTCCTCACCTTGCAAAAAAAAAAACAAAAAAACCGATTCTTACTCAGCATCACAAAGTTGAGATCAAAATTTATTGTGATATCATTTCTTAAAATTCAATCAAGTGAGAAAAAGCCCTGTAAATTTGGTGGTTATCTTTCAATAATTAAAAATAAATATATATATTCAAACACATAAAGAGCTTATATGGGCCCTGAGTGAATGGAACTAGACACCTGACTTAAAAAAAGACACGCACACACGCACGCGAGAGTAACTCATAGAAATAGAAATCAAATGATCTTTTTCCTACCCTATTTATTTCATCAGACTTAATTTAACAACAGCTTCGTATAATTCATAGTTAATCTGCTCAAGATTCAAGCATGCAGCTTTAATCTTGCAGAGAGTTAAGCGAAGGTTCAATGCGTCAGCATCCAATGGAGTTTTTTTCGCTAACAATAACATTTCAAATAACGAAATCAATTTCGCATTTTACCTTTGCATTCCTCAATGAAAGTCGTCTGAATTTTTTCTGAAACCTCCTTATCGAGCTTAATATTCAAAATTTGCTTTTCAACAGCAAGGAGGTATCCCCTTAGTTCTTCCAACGCCTCAGATTTTCCTTCTAACACAGCATTAAGCTCATCATCTTCCTTTATCACTCTTTTCTCTTCAGGTAATTTAACCTATAATAAACCTTGTAAAACAGAATTTCTCACATCATTTACCTTCATGTGAGTCTTCAGAAGAGATTTTTCTTTAGAAAATGTGAGCACTCTAACATCAGTATTGATCGTTGTCTTTCAATAATAAATTAAAATCGTGCTTTCGCTACAAGACTTACTTGGTAATATTGGAAATTGCAAATATATTTTTGTTCATTGAGAAGATCTGTGAGATGTTGAACATTCTCAATTCCCTTTTTGTTCAGCACACCAGTGTCCATTCCAGTCTCGTCGAAGCAGAAGACGGTTCCCTTGGGAGCTTGGAGGAAGCCTCTATTCAGAAGATTGAGCTCGTAGTTTTTCTCAGGGATCAGATCGATATCTTCAAGCGATTTTCTCGTCATTTCAAAGCCAGACGCGAAAAGGCAGAGTTGTCGAATCAGCTCTCCGATAACTCTGCTCGCACGAATCGAGGTTGAATTTTTGGTGAGTTGGACTTCTTGATGCGCGTTATAGACATTAAGATAAAATTTGCCAATCATATCGAGGCTCTTTCTGGTAATAATAGTCGAAAGCAGACTATACAGCACAAGCTCAGAAATTTCAGAGTTCTTGGTGATGGAGGTGAACAGTGAGATGATTTTCTTGTAAGCTGATTCGTGATTGATCTTCTTTTCAACGCTGAGGAGGTTCGTCAGGTTAAGACTCTCGAAAGTCTGTTGTTCGAGCACGTGAAGTCTAGGGACGATTTTCTGAGGGAAAGCGGATTCTGGATCAAAACTTTCTTCGGTTTTAGGATTTCCAATGATAGTATCTTCTTTAAGCAGACTTTCAAAAGACTCTTTAGAATACTCTAAGATTCCTGTGAATTGGTAAACGCAGTTGAGTTTGATTGGTTCGGTCAAGTCTTTCTCGTAGAACTAAAGAGCAGAATGAGTATCATAATAAAGAAAGTACTAATTACCTTCAATAAAACTGGCAAGCTCTTCTCATTGACCAGAATATTGTAGCCTTTTGGGAATTCTTTGGATTTAGTTACTTTTCCCATCACTTCTGACACTTTCAACGCGTTTTTATAGTTTTCAGCGTTATTGGGATTTTTGAAAAAGGCTTTCTTTGCCCAGGGTTGCATGCCTGGGATGGTAATGGCTAAAACTCTGTGTCTTTCTAAGAAGACAGCGTTCTCTTCGAAGTCAACATTGGAAATCTCAAAATCTGAAGGGATATCGCGGTATTTAGCGAACATAAGTCCATCGCCTTCGACGAGTTCAGTCATGTTCTTTGGAGGCTTAGTGTTTGGCTTCAAAAGGCCAGTGACTTGCATTTCAGGATCGAACATGTCTTGAATGTAGCCCCAGAATGTCACTAATTGACCATTGAGCTCCACAAGTTCTTCGAAAGTTTCCAATGAGTTCAAATTAGGGATCTATTAGTCATTTAGCACGAGATTATATGAAGAGCGGTGGCTACCTGATCCTGAGTTGTTTTGAGTTCGTCTTTGAGAAGGGTTTTGGCGTTGCATTTTTCATTGATGAACTCTCTGATCTAGTAAATGGTGAGAATGGAAGGGACAAATTGCTGTTTTACATCGAGGCCTTCAAAATTCTTGGCCAGGTCTCTGATTTGAGTGTCGATGTGCTTCAGAGGTGAGTGAAGCAAGGTTGATGCAGAGTTAACAGTTTTCATTTAAGTATTGGCTATGTTTAGATTTTTTGAGCGCGAAAATGATTTTTTATTATTGCTTTTCCCTCAATTTTTGAATTTATATAGATAAAAAGCGCGGGTAATTTGTTCAAATGAAATTGTGCGCGCCTAAGATAAATGACAACAAATTCATCATAGTAATATATCAATTTGTCAATCTAGTTAGCTATCTCCTGGTGATTGCTAAAATAACGAATAATTGAATTGATTTATTCCATAATTGAAACTCAGCATACTGCTATCTAATTTTATCAGGAAGTAATTATTGTGTTTCTTCAATTCATTGTTTGCCGATAAAGGTTCACTGATCTCAGCAATCATGAGGGCTCATGACCGCATTTCATCACGAGATGAAGCTAAACTGAGTTGACTTCGATGTGGATTTTTTTTTTTGTGTGCATACAATTATAACAATCTTGTTAACGCTTATTGAGAAGAAAGAACTGGTTGGAGTTGGTATCAATGTAACAACAGAGCCAGTCAAATACGTTGAACTGATGAATAGCAGCAAAAATAATCATATATCTTGTCCATACTAAAATAAGCAGTATTTTCTTTGAGAAAGAATTCCAATATTTAAAAAAGAAATAAAATAGAACGATGCGAAAAGAAGAAATTGCTCAGGCCTGGAGAGGAAAGCCAATTTTAATCTGCGGCGGGTACTGTTTTCAACACTAATTCATACCAACTTACAACACCCACAGCAAATGCATCTTCGGAGGACTGAATAATCCAATCGAATTCCAACTCACATACGCCACTTTCATCACCGCTGTCGGTAAAAACTTCTAAAAGCATGCAAAATAGCACATTCTTATTTAGTACTATACTATCTACTCCCAGGACTCTTCTTCGCACGACATGAAACGATCGCATATAATGTGATTGGTATATTATCACCTTTTTCACTTAAGATTACCTCTACAATGTTCCCAGAAACCTCACTTGTCGGATTTACCGTGTTAAATTTTCTAAGACTCACTTTTATGGATCCTGGCTATATATTACATGGCGATCTTATCCCTGAAGATAACGAACATGTGATTTCAGTGACTGAGACCCATGAAACAGAAATTCTCAACGAGAAGGATGAAGAGGAAAAAGAAGAAGGAATAGAACTCCAAAATTTAAACCGTAAATTCCAGGTTTTCTAAACAAGGCCTGATAAAGAATTAGGTTCATCGAATTCGGGTGGAACTAAAACACCACTTTTTCCGTAACAATTTATTAATCTCGAGAGCATCAATAATTCGATGTTAGTGAGAGGTATTGCAAATTTTGTAGAATCATACGACCTAAGCGGGCCTGGCATTGCTACAAATGCAACTCGTGTGTTCGAGGATATTATCAGTATTTTGTTGCATCGAAAAGTTATGGAAAATGCTGTTATTTCCAATTAGGCACTGTCCATTGACTGGAACCTGTATCGGACAAAGAAATATCAAATTCTATCTGCAGTTTCTGTTATCTGCAACAGTCGCAAGTATTCTTTGATGCTTTTTTAAGAAAAATTTACTTTGGTTGGTACGGTCAGGCTGGTGCTCACACTCATTCACCTTTTTATCTCTCTATCGCATTTGGAACTCAGAACCCACTATTTCAGAGCATTTCAGTGAAAACAAGCATCTGCTCATGTATATCATCCCAACTTTCATAGCAGCTCTGCTTTGCTATTTGTAAAATATCTCATCCAATCTATTTCTAAAAGCTATTTCGTGTAAAACAGATCTAGGAGGCTGAATCGTGCTAGTTTGGTGTTTTTGGCTCTTACCCTGACTCTATCAGCGATTCTGCTCAACAGATGCCAGGAGGGCTTATCTTTCCCGTTTTACAAGAATATTACCTACTTATTCATGAATTTGATGATCAGTTTCGTTCTCCTCTTCTGGTATACACACTATCTCAGCACTTCTGAGAATAACTTTTTCTTTTCGTTCTAAAAAGGACCGGATCTCGGCTTCTAACTTTGTTCAACACAGCATCAAGAGTGGTAAGTTTAACAATGGAAATTTTCAGAATATAAGGAATCTCTTATCACCGTTATTAGATGGTTGGAATCGACACACCTCCTCCTCCAGGAATGAAAGAGCATCCACGGCTTAGTTTTTCTGAGAAATTTGAAACGATCTTTTATTTGATTCGAAGGAGATTGCCTCCAAGTGAGATTATCGTCGACGACAGATTGCCATCTTACTAGCTGTCTTATTTATGTCGTTCGATTTCAATGAAAATATCACACATCTCATTATTTGGAACTGATAGACATATTGTTGTGTATCAGAGGAAACTTTGTTTGTTAAATTAGTTTTGCTGTTTAACCGGGAATCAGTTTGACCTATTGCAAAGGAATTACCAAACATTTCTTTAAAGTAGAAAATGAAATTTAATTATACATGCTGCTGAGTTATCTATTGAGATAATTTAAATAAATTTGAAGAGAACCAAGCATATCGAAATTATCAATGATAAGATTATCCCTACAACTACTGCTATGCTTTTTCCTTTGCTCTTCAGCTTTGAAAGAGGCCATTGATAAGGTTTCTTTTCAAATCAATGAGGGATGGCAATTCAAATCTACCCAAGATACAAAATGGCTTCCCGCGACGGTCCCTGGACTCGTCCACCTCGACCTGATTGACAATAAAGTAATACAAGACCCATTCTGGAGAGATGGAGAACAGACGGTCGGATGGATCATCAGCCGTGAATGGGAATATAAAGCTTCATTTGCTCCACCAAAGGAGCTGCTCTCTCGAAAATACATCAGGTTTGCTTTTCACGGTCTTGACACACTCGCTTCAGTGTCACTCAATGGAAAGCCTTTTCTAGAGAGCCAGTCGCAGTTTAATCGATATTACGTCGCTTTAAACGACAGATCCAATTTCACTAATCAATCAGAGCTGCATATATTATTTACATCAGCCGCTTCTTACAATTTCGAGAAAAGCAGAAACACGACATATCTGCCAGGAGACTCTCAGCACATGTGGACTCGCAAAGCTGCCTACCAGTTCGGATGGGACTGGGCGCCGGAGTTTTGTGTAGTTGGTATCTGGAAACCAATATTTGTAGAAGGATTCGATTCAGCAGTCATTGAATACGCTTACCCTTACCTCAAGCATCGTAACAAAAGCAGCTTGCTTGTCGGTCTGGAACTCGAAATCGCTGTTGTTTCAGCTGGAAATTACTCGTTCAGCTTAGAAGTCTCGCAGAATGGTAGAAAATTAATAGATACAACAGTCAGTCCGATTCTGCAAGTGAGCACTGAAGGAAACTACACCATCGTCCATGAGCTCGACTGCGCTGGGGTGCTTGAACTTTGGTACCCAAACCAGTTCAACCGAACGCAGAATCTCTATGATTTTGAATTTAAGTTGATTCGAAACGGCGAGGTCATCATCGATAAGAAAACCGTGCGCTCAGGGCTGAGGACAGTTGAGCTTATTCAAGAGCCGGATCAAGTGACATTAACTCATGCTTACGAGAAGCAGCCTAAAACTGTTCCCGGCAAGTCGTTCAAGTTTAGAATAAACGGAGAGGATGTCTTCATGAAAGGAGCAAATTACGTGCCCCCAGACACTTTCATGCCTCGAATGACTCGCGAGAAGTACCGGAAATACGCAGATATAGCGAAAGAATCTAATTTCAACATGCTGAGGATCTGGGGAGGCGGTCAGTACGAAGCCGACGAATTTTATGACGCGCTCGACGAGAATGGCGTCATGGTTTGGCAGGATTTTATGTTCGCCAATGGAGTATATCCCGTAGAAGGAGACCTCCCTGAGATCATGAAAATCGAATTTGAACAGCAAATTAAGCGACTGAGAGTTCATCCATCGATGGCGCTTTACTGTGGCAATAACGAGGTCTATGAAGGGATTAAATCTTGGGGCTGGCAGAATAGTCAACCAAAATCAATCGATTGGTACAACAAAATTTTTAAAGACCTCATTCCAACAGCAATCAACGCATATGAGAAGTCCGGCGTCCCTTATTGGGAAACATCTCCGCTTATCACGTGGTCAAACGACTCGTCACGAGTACAAGGAGATGCTCATGTATGGTCAATCTGGCATGGCGGCTCAGACATTGATTCTCTGAACATTAACGTCCCAAGGTTCTCATCGGAGTTCGGATTACCTGCAATGCCAAATATTGAGAGCATAAAGAAGTTTACCGAGCCTGAGGATCGGAAGATTGCCTCAACGATACTGACGAAGCATCAGAAGTTTGGGTCGTCTTGGCAAGTTTTTGATAGATATTTAGAACGCTATTTCATTCATGAAAAAAAATTCACGGACTTAGAAGTCTATATCTACGCGAGTCAAGTGCTTCAAGGTATGGCCTTCCAAACCGGTATTGAGGCTTGTAGAAGGAGTCAACCACGTTGCATGGGAGTTTTGTATTGGCAATTCAATGATTGCTGGCCCGTCACATCATGGTCTTCAGTCGACTATTACCAGACATGGAAAGCAGCGCAATACAGGGTGAAGAAGTACTATGAAAACGTAATCATTTCAACTGCTGAAACGAAGAACGATGAGGTGGAAGTCTATCTGATTTGCGACTCTGGCGATTTTGTTGGGGTTCTGGACATCGAAGTCTACAGCATGGACGGAACTTTGCATTGGAAGAAGAGAACGGGACTCAAAATACAATGTCCAACGAACACAATGGCTTATAGATTGAACGTTGCTCCTTATTTCGAAAAAATTGGCAATAAGAGCCAGGTGGTTGTTCGGGCCTCTATAAGGCACTACTTAAAATTTAGCAGTGATACTGGAGGCTCAAGATTCGATCATTACCATTATTTTGTTAAGCCGAAGTATTTAGAATTGAAAGAGCCGATTCTCAGTCTGAGTATCGATAAAGGATCGAGAGAGTTGATTGTGAGCGCGGGAAATATTGTCGTTGATATAATGCTATATATTGAGGACGGTGTGTTGGAATTAGAGGAGAACAATTTTGACATGGCGCCGGGAGAGAAAAGGATTCGATTTAAGGAAGGAAATTATGAAAAAATCGCTGGAGATGTAACAAAAATCAAGTATTTGACACTTTGGGATACATATCTCAATACAAAGTTGTAAGATTTATCTATATGGGTGAAAAAAATAGTTCTATTAAAGGAGTATTTCATCTTCACATTCACTTCACATTCATCCTCATGAGAAGATTCTAATACATAGAAAATGCTTTTCTAATTTTACATCCAAAACCTCTTCTCAGATATATGTGATGATTATAGCTGCAATCCCTTGAGAACTTTAGTCTTACAACATCAGTATCGATGCTCTCTTGATGCTTCTCTGTAAAAGAAAATTGTTTCAATAAGAAATAAGCAATGTCCAACTAAACAAAGAAAAATTGGTCTAATTATGATCTGAGAGTTCTCAAGAGAGCAAAAAATTTTTATTTTCTTTGATGTTAGTTATCAACAGTCCTTACTTATTCTTTGAGCAACAAGATATACTAATGTAATACACTTTCAAGCTATTACTTACGAACTGATTTTGCTGTAGCACAAAAAAGCCCAGCTTCCATAAACGATTAGCTAACAATAATTAACTTTTTCTCACTCTCTTCTCCGGGCCAGGGTCAACATGGTTCTGGCCATGTGGTGGAAACAGTTGATCTCTTAGATTTTCGATGGTGATATTTTCCTGGATCGATGCATAAACCTTCTCCGCGGTATTCAACGCATTAGGAAGTGTCTTATCCTCTCTTTTTCTCATTATCTTCCAATTACCTTTTCCGCTCTTCTTTTTCGCTTCCAAGTTTATTTTCAAGTTTTTCTCTGCGCCTCCGAGCGTATCGTCATGCAGCACGGACTCACCCAGCAACTCATCAATAAACTTCGGATTGTCGCTATACGTATTGATGAACTGTGTTAACACTTCATCTGTAAAGTGCCGATCATATTTACATTCTGCAATGTAAACAATTCTATCCGTGCTAGCATTCTTATAAAGGAACAAATCCATCTCCTCATTGATTCCAATCTCCTTTCCGATCATATCAAAAGTCTCTTCATCCACTATCATAAAGTCAAAAAGCACGAAAGACGAGAGCCCGGTCTCAGTATTCTGCTTTGTGACATACAAATCAACGATTCTCTTTCCAAATTTGGATGCAAGAGAATAGTTATTCACAAGCAAGAAATCAATCGAATTTTGGTCAGGATTCTTCCATTTTAGGATTGTATCAGTCGCTCCGACAGCATAGTCTGCTTCATTCTGCGTGAAGATGATACCGTCGTTTCCATGAGGGAGTCTTGGGGCCATATTTTTTATGAAAAATTCAGGATTTGTTGTAAGGGCGGGATTTTTCGCTGTTGCCACATAAAAGTCCTTAACATATAACTGTATTTCAGGGAGTTCCGAAGTCTCTGCTGTGGTTTGAGGCAGGATATTCGCTTTTCCTAAGAACTTTCTTGATAATTCTAATGTATTAATATAAGTCTGAGCGTATTCCAAACGCTCTTTATAGGAACGATTGAAGACCGACTCAAAGTTGTAAATGATGCAATCGAAAATGAGATATCTCAAGTAATTTTTGCCGCCAATCTCATCCACGATCAGTTCTCCGTCGAAAAGGTATTGAATTTTGTTCTGTTGGGCTTTTTCATCAATGATGCTTCGAGGCATAGGGATGTTAACAAGATGGAATTCCTCTGTTCTTCCATTCATGATGGCATCACCGAAATTTGTTATAAACAACAAGTATCGAACTCCGTCAGATTTTTCGCAGGTAAGGAAATCCACTCGCTCTGCGTAGAGTTTGCGGTGAAGGTCTTCTCTGGTAAGACTGATTGGATGCGCACCCAAAAAGTTTTTCGCGTTGTGATTAAAGCGCTTGCGCTGCTTTTCCATTATTGCTTTGACTACATCATTGATACATTTCTGTAGCATCGCTATCATATCTTTGTAAAGTCTCCCTCCTAACTTCAGTCCAGGTGCGTTCATAAGCTTATCTTTGTCCTCTACGTCCATTTTGTCAGTTTTATCTGCTTTTTCCATGATTTGATTGCGTTGTAAAAAGGGATTTATTTATTTAGAATTTTATGCTTCCTCCTATTTAAGTTCAAAATAATTAAAGGTCAAAGGCTACTATATAATGCCCTAGAGAGTTCTGATGTGACTGTTAGTAACGTAGAATTAGCACTGGGTTTCGATTTCTGGTAGCCCCTAAGTTTTCCGTTGCGTCATAAAAGAGTATTTGAAGATTCAGAATTGTTTCAGATTCTTTCTCAATAAACAGCTTGACAAAAAATGAGAATATACTGATAAGCAAAATTCTTCAGTTTTTTAAACTCTTCAAAAAAGGAAGTTTCTCCTGCCACCATTTCAAGAGAGACAAGTCTCACCAGATTTCATCAGAGTCCTATTAATCTCGAATGGAATTGTGAAATTATAATCAATTTTTTCCAAAATCCATAAGGATAGAAATATTAACTGAGAAATTGGTTTGCTATGATAAAATCGTTGAATAGAGACCATAATATGTTTGAATAAACTGAATTAAAACCCACAATTTTTTTTGTAAATTCACCAATAATCTTTGCTGATTCGTATGGCCACAAGAAATGCTAAACTAACACGCTATCTAGTTCTTCCTGGTTGATTTCGCTCTGAGATAATACGTCCAGCTACCGCGAACGTATACAAAACAAGAATCAATCTTTCTTCACCCTCTTCTCCGGGCCAGGGTCAACATGGTTCTGGCTACGTGGAGGAAATAGCAGATCTGTTAATATTTCAAGGGTGATATTTTCCTGAATCGATGCGTAAACTTTCTCCGCGGTACTCAACGCATTAGGAAATGTCTTGTCCTCTCTTTTTCTCATTATCTTCCAGTTGCCTTTTCCGGTCTTCTTTTTCGCTTTCAAGCTGGCTTCCAAGTTTTTCTCTGTGCCTTCGAGCGTATCATCATGCAGAACGGACTCACCCAGCAACTCATCAATAAACTTCGGATTGTTGCTATAAGTATTGATGAACTGTGTTAACACTTCATCTGTAAAGTTCCAATCATATATACATTCCGCAATGCAAACAATTCTATCCGTGCTAGCACCCTTATACTGGAACAAATCCATCTCCTCATTAATTCCAATCGCCTTTCCGATCTTATCAAAAGTCTCTTCATCCACTATCATAAAGTCAAAAAGCACGAAAGACGAGAGCCCGGTCTCAGTATTCTGCTTTGTGACATACAAATCAACGATTCTCTTTCCAAATTTGGATGCAAGAGAATAGTTATTCACAAGCAGGAAATCAATCGAATTTTGGTCAGGATTCTTCCATTTCAGGATTGTATCAGTCCCTCCAACGGCGTAATCTGCTTTATTCTGTGTGAAAATTATGCCATCATTTTTATGAGGGAGTCTTGGCGCCAGGTTTCTTATGAAAAATTCAGGATCGGTCGTTTCTTCAGGTTTCGCAGATGCCCTGTAAAAGTCCTTGAGGTATAAGGTTATTTCTTGATATTCTGAGGTCCCAGCCGCAGTATAAGGCAGAACATTTGCCTTTCCCAGGAATTTGTTAGATAATTCCAATGTATTAATATAAGTCTGAGCGTATTCCAAACGCTCTTTATAGGAACGATTGAAGACTGACTCAAAATTGTAAATGATGCAATCGAAAATGAGATATCTCAAGTAATTTTTGTTGTCGATCTCATCTACGATCAGTTCTCCGTCGAAAAGATATTGAATTCGCTTATGTTTGGCATTTTCATCAATCATACTTCTCGGCATTGAGATATTAACAAGTTGGAATTCCCCTATTCTCCCACCCATGATGGCATCACCAACATTGGTTAGAAAAAGTAAGTACCGAACCCCGTCAGATTTTTCACAGGTCAGGAAATCAACTCGCTCTTTATAGAGTTTGCCCTGAAGGTTCTCTTTGGTAAGACTGATTGGATGCGCTCCCAAAAAGATTTTTGCGTTGGGGTTGAAGCTATCGCCCATGATTTCTTTGGCTACATCATTTACGCATTTCTGTAGCATCACTATCATATTTTTCTAAAGCCTCCTCTCTAACTTCATTCCAGGTGCGTTCATAAGCTTCTCTTTCTCCGTTACAACAATTCTGTCAGTTTTCTCTGCTTTCTCCATGTTTAGTTGTGTTTTAAAGTAAGATTTATTAAAAATTTATGCTGACTCCTATTTATACTCAAAATAATTAAAAATGAAAGATTACTTTCTAATGCCCTAGAGATTTTAGTGTGACTGTCCCGAAAAAGGAAAAGAACTAATTTTTTTCCTTAGATATTGTCATTCAAATCATTCAGGGAGAAAAGTAAGATGATAATTATTCATGATAGGCAAATAACGTGGGACTGAATCGTCCGGTACGCCTCAAAAATACGATTTTAAAGATTAAATATCTTACCAATGTGGCCTTAAAAATTTTGATATTACTCATTTCACAACGAAAAGAGAACTAGAGAATCGAAGCAGACTCTTATTATGTTCAATTTGCTCGTACCCTTTGTATTGTTTGGGAAGAGAGAGAGGAAAAAACAAACTATATATATTTTTCGGACTCATCGGAGGCTAAATTGCATGAAATATCAAATCTCCTTCATATTGAGATTCTAAATATTAAGTTGTGCAGAAAAATTGACTCAGCGAAAGCTTACTGACATAAAAAGTACTGAAGCCCTGCTCGTTTGAAGGTTCTCATAATATTAAATTTATATTTTTGAGCAGGATGTCAATGCTGTTATAAAGTTGCGTAAGCATCAAATGTGACACATCACCTTTCTTAAACTTGCACAATCTGAGCCAGAGTAAGAATATACAGTGAACGCAGGCCATATTTAGAAAACTGCTTTTAATTTTAATTAAAAGCATTCAAATAATCAGTTGAACTCCACTTTTTTCTTCTCGAAAGAGGATATCTAATGATATGATGTAGCATGTGTATAAATCATGTTCACACAATGTAACAATCTATGAAGAGAAAAACAAATTTTTGAAACAAATTTATACCAGATTCTAAATAATAAAGCAACTCGATGTACCGAAATGCATAACTGTGAATATGATCAAATAGATTGGTAACTCGGGATAGGTTGGTTAGGGTCGTTGCTTTGGTAATATCTGAATGCTCTCCAAGCGCAGAAAAGAAATAAAAAGCCGCTCATTATATAAAAGCAAATGTCTGAGGTTTCCTGAAAAAAAGTACAACTGTCGATTTCAAACAGCGCCACGATAAGCAGCAGATAACTTGCTACGTAGACCACATACTTCGCATTTTTTAGAATTTTAGAGAAATGAGGGTGAATGAGCTTTCTCATGCATGGCACAAGTCGAAGATAACGGAAAAAGTAAATCGTTATGCAGCAAAGCAGCATATATTGGTATCCGATCAACATGGCCAATGTATTTGTGCTACATTGAGGTACCGGCACGCTTCTGTTCAAATCATCTGCATATTTTTTATGTTGATTCCGCATTACGAGTAAGGGAGCCAGATAAGCAACAAACTCTATAATTGCCTCTATTGCTCTTGGTGCCCGAGGATAGGTGGTCTGAACATTTCTCAGGAAGAAAAACATTACGCCTGCTTGCTGGAAGGTTTGGAAGGCGACGTGCTGCTAATAAATTATCGACTACCGAAGGTTATTTATCGTTTAAAAAAACGGATTTACAGCAAAATCATTAGAAAAACATATTGAATGAGAAAAAAAAAATAGATTCAAAAGCGCATCTAGCCTCAATTATTTCCATGATTAGAAATGAAAAGGGCTGAGAATTGATAGAAATCATCATATTATGCAGCTTTGAAACAGACCACTGAACCTGAGCATTTATTATAACGTGTATTGATACAATCAGCATGACCACATAGTGGCAGGGAAATGAAATAGCTACCAGACTATTTTTCATTCACAGGACGAAGAAAAATATATACAGAAACGATGATAAAAATTTCTCATTAGTTGTACTCATAAGCTTTCATTGGAAATTCGGACAATTTTCTTTTTAAGCGCTGTTGCTTCTCGAGATATCTTAAAAAGAATGACCTTCGATATTATAACCAACAGATCTACCGCCATTTCGATATACGCCTGTAAAAAGAAGATGCCATAATCAAACATCTCACTTTTGGTAGGACCAATGCACGCTTTGGAGGCATCCTTTCCAATGCTCTTGACATGTATCATAATTACCAGTCGCCAAATGACGCTTCCAACCAAACAAATGATCACGATGACTCCTCCCCACTTCGTTATGATAAATAGTCCCACAAAAGCGCCGAGATATAAAAGAACCTCATAGACATGAAGTCCCATGTCATTCAATACCCAGTTCACCAACGAAGTACAAGCTGGAGTGTCTGGAGATTGGTTGATGCTGTTGAGCTCCAGAAGGTATCTGATTGACTCGTATGAGTGATAAAAAAAGAAAACACCGATTAACACGCCTGGCAAGAGGGCGAAGTAGAAATATTTTTGTATTTTCTTTTGGTAAGCTTCTTGAAGATCCTCTAAGAACGGCGTTTCGAAAGAGTCACCTTGCATTTCCTGTCCGCTATATTGCTTTTGAAATGTCTTGGATTTGACGTTTTTTATTTAATTTATTGTTCTCCTTCGATATAGGTAACTCAGAAAAAATAATTAAGTGAAAACCAGTTTAGCATAAAAGTACTTCAAAGAAAGAACAAATATCTGACCTTGAAGCTTCTTTATATGAAACAGCATTATAGATAAAGAAATTATTATGTTTCTTCTTTAATGATTGCTATATTTCTTGGGAAAATGATTATCATGAAATCAAAAGTATAATTTGAAGCGATTAAATACAAATTATACTTGCTCTACTTACTTAAAGAGCATGATTCAAGGAACCAATAGGATTCGGGATTTGGAACTGACAAGAAAAGCCACGTCGTCGGAAATTATCATTTCTGGCTTTAACAAGGAGAAAGATTTGGAGATTTATAGGACAGTTCTACACTGACTCTATTTGATCGCATTTTCCATAGATTATACTCGGTAGAGTCATCAAATTCTTCGATATTAGATTTTAATGAAGGGACTATCCCAGAGTCAACATGAGAGCATTCAATGCTCTCGATATCATCCAACGCTAACTCTATCAGTTGAGGAAACGCTTGCATGCACTTCTCCGGATAGAGATTTCCTGTCGGCTGCACTATGAGGTCTTCATCTTTCACCAGCGGTTCATCGTGCAGTTTTTGTAATGAGGTGAGACTAAATTTATTGACGATTATACTTGTGTGCCGATTAAAGAAACTTTTCGCCAGAAAACGACAGGTTCCTTCCGCAGCGGTCAACCCATTCGCATTTTTGAATTCTGTCTGAGGGAGATGAGTAAATGAGTACATTTTTATATTATCAATTAAATCTTCATCAGGCAGGATCGACGGTCTTGCCGCTGATCGAACCAGCTTATGGGAGTTATCTTGCAGAGCATCCTCGAACAATTTATGCTGAAACATTATCACTTGCCTTTTTTTCGCCTGAGATTTAATTTGAAAATCGTTCTCCAAAGCCTGTTGGCGCGTCGCAGGGTTTTCAATGTCATAGGTGGCGTAAAACCTTCCTTTCACTTCAGAGTAAGAGAGGTTGTCTTTGTTTCTAATCATTTCTTGAGCTACAAGTTCTCGAAGCGGTTTGCTAGGGAAGAACACATCTATCATTGAAATAACAAGAGTTAAGATAGAAATAGCCTGAATAGCTATTGGTGTATCTTTCCCTGCGTGAGTGATGTAAAGCCAAAGCACGTTTCCTGAAGCAAACCCAACGTGTGTGAACTGAATGAATTTAAGCATTTTTTCATGCAAATTAGTGCCTAGACGGTAGTAAGGAACTGCACATTGCCTAATAATATGGTATTTTAGAGCCCAATAGTATCCAATTATTGTGATTAAACCCAAGAAACAGGCCGCTGGAAGCACCGGGGCGTAAAATCCACAGAACCAGCATAACCGAACGACATTGCCGTAATGTGATTGAAAGTTAAAGTCCATTCCTTGAAACAGATTGTTGACTTGCCCCTGCGACAGGTTCTTCATCAATCGTTTTTTTACGAGAGATCGTTTTATTCTCCTCACCACCCAGCCAGGGCTGAATATTGTAAGAAGGGGCATTGAGATAGCCATTGACAAGGCGATAAAAAAGATGTCAAAGAGAGAGCCTTTGTCGCTGAAGAAAATATCCAAGTTATCATAACTCAGTTCACCCTGGATCAACGCACCGACTATATTCGCGAAAAATGATGTGAAGGCACTGTTTATAAACATCGAAATTGACAATTTCGCTGCGACTCCGAAGAAATAACTTGAATAGGTATGCTTGAGTTCAAATGATTCCATATAATGAATTATAAATTGCAGGCCACCATTCACAATCACGACAATCAACGATCTCGCTATTGAGAAAACAATTGGTATTCTCGACGTTTCATCAACGTTATCCGCGAGTCTCAATTGAAGAACCTTCACCACGACTAGCAGTACAAACGAAACCAGGATCGAAAGCCCAACGATCAGATTTCCTACGAACTTTCTGCAATCATATTCAGCTTTAGAGGTTCCGAGATTCTCCCAGAGTACATCGGTTGGCTCCGGTGCAAATCCACCATTAATTGGAAATTTTTTGCCCCAAAGCTTTCTTTGAGGAAACAGCCATCTTGGGCCACGCGAGAAGCGGAGACAAAGTCTCTGCAAAGGACCTAGTTTTGCACTGTTGTAAACAGAAAGCATGTCCTCAATTTTTTCAAAGCAGACAAAAACCGTGTTGGTGGTAAGCATTTCATTTCTCACCATCCGTTGAAGCGATATTTGTATAAGTCCTGATTTGTGAAGGAGCGCTTCCATCGTTTTTTGGTATTTCTTTGATTTGTTCAGTTGCTGAAGCTGAAAAAGCCTTGTATACTCTGCTTGCAGTTCATTCAATTTTCTATAGTAGGACACTAATCTCCGGATATCATAAGAACGAACGATCTCGGCTATCTTGATTCGTTCTTTTGAAGGCGAGAGACGTTGGATAAAGGCTTCAATGTCTTGATCTGTCGCGAGTTTCGGAATTCCTCGCATTCTCAACGTAAAAGCTGAAGGTCCTAAGCTTTCAAGGTAGATTTCCCTCAGAATCTTGTTTTGATTTCTTTTGTAGAAGAAGACAGCTATGATGAGACACATGGTGCAAGCAAAATTCAGACCTACTTGAAGATAATCGAGGATGACTGAATGTTGTTTGTTCAGCAAGCTCTGTAAAGCTATAAAATAGTCGTCTGGGCACATAGTATCTGAGCAGAATCCAGACAGTATATTTGTGATGATACCATACAGGCAGCTTACGATTGCGATTATCGCGATGAGAAAGCATGAGAACTTCGCAAAGTCTAAAAATAAGGGAAAAGCCATTCCAATATGGCTTAGTTCGTTTTTATTGCATCGGAGAGAAAGTAGTTCGTTGGGGTCTTCGTGATTTGCTTTTTTCTTGTAAATCGCGTATTTTGCTCCATAATTAATGCCCATTTCGATATTTGCAGGGATTTTATGGAGTTCTTGGTGATTTTTGGAAATGAGATGTTGCAGTTCTTCGCTCCCTTTTGTAAAACCACTAAAGAGCTCACTCACAAGCCTCTTTCTTTGCATCATGATTAGACAGGATGTGGTCAGTGGCGATTAGTAGTTACTAAAAAGTATAAATAATTTATGTCAGGCGAGATCAAATTATAATTTATTGCGATTTACCGATAAGTTTGATTCTGATGGTTTCAATTGGAGAACGTCGGAATTTTGTATTGTTGGGTTGATAGCTAAAATTATCTAAAGCGATGGACTCACGCTACTCATCGTCGAACTGAAAAAAAAAGAGAGCTAATGGGAAAGTATGACAATCTCCGGCGGAATTAAAAGAGTCCGGTAAAGTAAAGTTTTAATGGAGATGTATTCATCTAACGGTCTTTTTCAATGTATTGCATGGGAATTCAATAAAATCATTCACAATTTTGGATGTCAATGTGAGAGTAAAATATGTACATGTTGCGTGTTGTGTTTTTTTGGTTTGCTCTTGCAATCAGCAACGCAATCAAAGAAGTGAAAGTTACGCTTATTGCGAATCTGGTTCGAAAAACTGCTTAGGTTTTACCAACAAACTTCAATTTTAATTGGTATTAATCGAATATTTCCATCAAATCTTGTTTGATGGAGGTTTCAATAATTCTTCATAAATTCTCAAAACTGATGCGGTGAAGCCTAAGCTAACATAAAAACAGGCGTATTTCTGTATTTTCCTCCTCATGCTGCAAAGCAAAACTCAATAAAATCCTTCATACAATTTCTCACCCCGAGTTACATTAAGCGACTAATGAATTATTTGCGTTGTTGAAATCTAAGATTTTTGATGATTATCTGCTTGCTTTGACAACACGGGCTTTGTTAAACATCTGATACAGTTGACTAGTCATAGCTGACTTTTGATATGCATTACAAACAAATCTGTGAAATTTCGCATCATTATTTCTTTAAACTCTCTTCTTTTTCCTCTTTCATAGCGAGTCCTTCAAGCATGAAATCCACAAGCTTCGTAAACTCTTCAAGAGACAGCTTTTGATCGCTATTCTCGTCATATGCTTTCATACCAGCTTCATAGTCTTCAGGAGGAATCGTGGAGACATCAACCCCTCTTAACTTCAGAAAATCCTCAACAGCCTGCTTGAACTCTCCATATTCGATGTACCCTGACTTATCGGCATCGTACTGCTCGAAGACTTGTTTGACAAACTTCTCCGATTCGGTTCTGCTAGTGAAAATGTCCATGTACTTTCCCATTTTGCTAACCTTAACCCGCTTAATTAAATTATTGTGTTTTATATATTCTGCTAAGAACTCGAAAATAAAAATTCTAACGCTTTACTCAAAGCAGGCTTCAGATAGTTTGGACATCAATTATCCGAATGATAAATGGAAGAATCGCGATAATTCTCTCCGAGCCAATTCGACCTCCTTGGAGAATTACTGTGCAAGATCCCAAGTGAAACCGTATGCCCAATTTGTTAAGTTTTGACGGATGGTAATTGAAATATTTCTTCCAACCTTCATTATAATGAAACTCAACTTTGAGGAAAATGAAGATGTTTCGAAAGTAAACTATCTTCTTTTGTTAGCAGTATAAATTGCATAAAGATGTTGAAAATGAAGTAATATGAAATTGTTATACGTAAATATATTCATTTTACTTATAAATGGTGTCTATTGTTGTTATTTAGTACTCGATCAAAGAGCCCGCATGAAGCAGCATTAATGACTCTAGGCTGATCCTTCTTCTCTTTCCTCTTTTAAAGCGAGTCCTTCAAGCATGAAATCGATAAACTTAGAAAACTCTTCGGCAGAGAGCCTCTGATCGTTGTTAGTGTCGTATTCCTTCATCCCATCTTCATAATCTTGAGCAGGGATTTTGGAAACGTCGACACCTCGTAGAGTAAGAAAATCTTGGACAGCCTGTCTGAACTCTCCGTATTCAATGTACCCTGACTTGTCAACGTCATATTGCTCAAATTTTTGCTTGGCGAATCTCTCGGATTCAGCTCTGTTTGTAAAGATATTCATGTATTTTCCCATGTCGCTAAGTTTAAATTTTCGTAAAATAAATTATTATACTTTACTGGTTTCTTATATACTCGAAAATCAAGAATTGAGATCTCAATTCACTGAACCAGTAAAGACAGCGAAATTCAGCACTTTTTCTTGTGGATTGAAATATGTTTATAACTGTCGATGGCGCCCTGTCAGTATCAGGATTCAATACTCAAGGAGATAGATTTATTAGAATTGGTGTGCCACAGCTCATTTTAGTATTTGATCGAGACAATCATATCCTACGCTTTAAACACCGAACTCAGAAGTTACTATACGAATGAGCTCAAGAAACGCTTTCGAATGAGTTTTTCCTGTATAAAACTAAGTCTTGACTTGGACTGAAATCACTACTTGCTATGAGCAAGCAAATTCATCCAACTGAGAAGTAAAAACTTTCTTCTCTAATGAAATATCTACCAGGAAATCATATCGTCTCAATTTCGGATGTTAAAGCATCAACTTTGCTACGCAAACCACTGCATGAAATACCTTAACAGGTCTGCTAAGATCCTAGGCTGCGATTCAATCAATATATTAATATTTTCTCATTCAAGTGATGCAAATGAAGGCAGACAGTTCAAGAGAAGAATCCAACAATATTAATGTTTTGCAGGTCTTTTCACGTTAGACACTTATTTTGTTTGCGATAACCTTATCATATAATTTCTCCAATTGGCTCTTCTCGAATCCAGGAGTCCCTTTCGACAGGCTTACGAATTGAGATTTCGTCATTTTATTCGTCGCTGGGATCAGGTTGTTATGCGCATCAGTATTGAGCATCAGCAAACTGTAGAAGATTGTGTAGACAGATACTACATCGCATCCTGAAGTCGGATTGGCTTTAATGTAAGCAGCAGCGAGATTGTCTAGTATTTTATCAATCATCTGACTCTCGGTGGGAAATTTGAGTCTCTTGCAAAGTTCTCTTAGAGCATCGTCCACATCAATTGCATTGAGTGGAAGCTGTGATAAGTAAGCCTTCCCGACTGGATCTCCTTGTGACAAACTGGTCGCGAGATATAAACCAATGGCCTGTGGATCAAGATCGGCATTTTGAAAGAGCAATGACGCAAGACTCTCAGGGTCTTCTCCGATCTATATTGAAAAAAGATAAGTCAAATTTCTGTAGGAAGGAAGAAATAATTACAATCTTCTCTTCAATGAGGTATTTTATTCCATCTGAAGGATCTGCGTTGAATTTCTTTGTGAAAATGGCGATTTGAGCGCTCGAGTTCTCATTGATTTGAGTTTCTTTGGAGTTTTCCATTGCTTATGAGTTGTTGAGAGAAGAAAAGCTCGACCCTATTTAAACTTCGAGTCATATCGTTTTAATATCTATCCCAATAAAATCTGTTGAGCGAGGGTCCTATGAATTCCTACTCAGATATTTATGAGTCAGATATAAAAAAACTGTTGATATCGTCTATAAGTTTAGAATGTTTGAAAGGGAATCCACCATTTGCTTTCTCTTTCAATAGAATGAAGATTAAGAAACGCCCTCTTCGGTGGTTTTGAAATATGAATACACATGAATTGCGCTCTAACTTCCCAAAAAATTTTTAATTTAAGTGAGTTTGTCGAGAAATCATGAAAAGATGCAACAATATTGGAGAGAGTCAACTGTTCACAGGTAATTCAGTACCCTCACGAGCTATTTAAATTTAAGTGAAGATCATGTCTCTCAAAATTTGTTTCGCTGACTTAAGAAAAATTAACACGTGTAAAATCCGATAAAAAAGCTTACACCTGAATAAAAGTGACACGCCCAATGGTACGGGTTGTCACCCAATCATATATGAGCAAGCGATCTAAGATTGCTAAATGCCTCAACGACATCTTTATCGTTGCTACTCTCTCAAATTCTCTGAATTACGCTCGAATAGTAATAATATTTTTTCAAACTATATTACCTTCTCCGGCCAATTCAATTGGCATGATTTCTACCATAATTTCAAATACAACCTATTGACCACCTATTTCTTTTCAGGTTTCCTAAAAGATTAGATAACTGGACGTACGAGTTATAACTTTGTTTTACAATATGTTAGATTTTTTGAAAATTTCATTGCAACAACTATATTGTTAAGTCCAAGTCTACTATTAACAAGGAATTCTCAATTTTTCCGCCGAAATCATTTGATCTTTAAATCTAATAATGACATTCGCACAAAAAAAAAACTAGGGCCTTTCAAATGGAAAATGGATAGTCACCTTTATCAGTTTCATTTCCTGCCATTTGGGAAAGACAGATGCATTATAGTCTTCATTAATCGTTTTTTCGTAAACTCTCATAAAAGCTAACTAATTAACGCGCTGAGCTATACATAAAGTTGCAACGTATAATGATATCAACTGATCTGATCAAAGCTCATATCGAAATTTGAATAAATCTGAAACTCACAACTCCTAAATTAATATTTTCTGTCCTAGTTTCTGCCCTTCTATTCTATATTTTCTGAAAAATGGCATCTTCTATACCTGTATATTCGAAATCAACGAACCAATCCAAGCATATTTGTGACACAAAGCCTATTTCCAATCAAATGAAAATTAAAATAGAATTAATGAAAAGCAATATGTTTCCCGCTTCAGAAAACGCACACTACGTTTCTCTTCACCTGAATAAGCAAAAGCGTGTCTGGCAAACTCTCTGCATTTATTCTAAAAATGACGCTTTTCTTTTTTTTGCAACAGACATTTCTGTTCTGAGCTATTTTTAATTCGGGTGTTTTCCTTTAAAATTTCCGACGCGTGTTTTCGATAATGACATTAACTTGACATAGCCTCAAATCAACTAATTTGAGATATCTTCCTTCTAATGGACCTTCGGATCGAGTAATGAACAGTGATATTGTTGGAACTCCAAGAGATTTGTTATGATGAACGAAGAATACCGTTTAAATTCTAAAATTAGCAATAGAAAAGCAAAAACAAAACAGTCTGTGAGTTACATTATATATCTGTTTCACTCGCGAAGTATAATTAATTTACTACCCACTTACTTTACTACTCTTACTGCAAACAACCCTCCTTTACTACTTCACCATGATTTCCGCAAGAAAACAAACTGAGGCCACAAACTTCCTGGACCAATGGGAACCAATCAAACTGATCGGTCAAGGCTCCACTTGCGAGTAACAGCTTCCCTCTAACTCTCTTATACTTACGATATTTATAGTGTTATCCTCGCCGAAAATCTCTCGAACCAACGAATCGAAGTCGTCAAGCTCTATAAACCTGAGATTAACCCAGCCCTCGCTCAGAACGAGGCAAAGCTCACCCTCTCGATCTCTCATCCCAGAGTATTGAGCGGACATCGGTTCTACCCACAAATCGCCATCCAACAAGACGAATCCTCAGAAAAATCATCAAAAGCCCCAATTATCCTTTCGGCTTTTGCTTTGGAGTACGCTCCGCGAGGAGACCTCCTCGAGTTGATTCAGTCAGCTGAATACCTTCCAGAGGTGGTGGCAAGAACATACTTCCACCAGCTTGTTGAAGCAGTCGAGTGTCTGCATGCCTCCCAAATCTGCCACTTTGATATCAAGCCAGATAATATTCTCGTGGACGAAAATTTCTGCTTGAAGCTGGCTGATTTTGGCTTGGCTCTCAAAGTCACAAAAACGAAGACTTTAAGTTCTCCTGTCGGAACGACCAATTATTTGTGCCCAGAAATGCATAAAGGAGAGGAATATGATGCTTACAAGGCTGATCTTTTCTCCCTGGGAGTGACTTTGTTTACTATGATAAGTGGATCGATTCCGTTTGTCAAAGCCAAGACTGATGATAAGATGTATAATGGATAGTGAGAAAAAATTTTGAAGAGTTCTGGAAAATCCATGAAAATTTTAAGAAGCAGAAGGGGCAGTTCTATAGCAAGAACTTTAGAGATTTGATTGAAAAGATGCTGGCATACGATCCAAAGGACAGACTTAGCATTGAAGAAATTAAGGCGCACCCTTGGTACAAAGATTTCGTTCTTACTGAGGGTGATTTGGCGACGATGTTCAAGAAAGGCAGCAGGCAGAAGAAAACTGCAGAGAAGCCTGCTGTTTCGAAAAGTGTAAAGAATATATTTTGAGTTATTTTGAGTTGTATATGATATTTATGTTCGAGTAGTATCTTAAGCAGTTTCAGAGATAGCTTTGTTTCTATTAGCTTTAGAAATTGTGAATAAAGAACAGTCATAATAATAACCTGAAATAATATATCACTATAATAACTGACCTTTGAAGATTGGCTTTCAGTTCTTTTGTAATTGACTTTGAGTTCTCAGAAGGATTGCATGAAAAAACCAAGGTCTCCTCATTTTTTCGATGGAGGGTAAGTTCGGCAGTCAGACATTCTTTCGCTCCTTAACTCTGTGTACATAAACCAGGCGTCTCAAATGCTTAACCTAGTGGCGATAGTAGAGTTAGTTTCCTAAATCCAGGTGCTTGCTTAGCATACTTAGATCACTCATTTGTCCGATATGATGATAATGATGATTCAATGAAGAGATTGAATTCATCGCCAAACGTGTATTCGACTATGCAAAAACTTTATCTTGTCTATAGTAGAGTGGTCTTCTCAAATTAGAAATTGCAATGTGCGATCGCCATCACTTGAAAGTAAGGATATATATTGTTTCTTAACTTGCTTGAAAAATCGCTCATAGTTATTAATGGTTTTTTAAAAAACTCTCCTCACATCGATTTAGTTCATCTCATTATTTTCATCTCATCTTGATGTTATTCAGGCCCATCTTTTGGTTTTCTTTCTCATCTGTTGATGACACACGCACGCTGTCGGTTAGAAATTTCTAATATTACATATATAATTAATAGTGAGAATTAGAACCAAAAATTAACGAATAAATTCATCAAAATGAGTAGCGAATTAAGTGCAAGTAGAAGACCCAACTATTTTAACACACGAAATACCCTCTTTGTTGCCCGTATCAGGCCGCCCGGTTCTACGCAGACCAAAAAGGACTTATCGCCTGAGTCCAAACAGAAAAAAGGTCTGACAGGATCCTTTGAATATTCTTGTTTCGCAAACACAAAAAATAATTCAATATATCTCACACAACATCAACTATCGGGCAAGATATTAAGCGCCAATAAGCTTATGAAAGATGACCTGAACAACAAGTTTTTGGTGAAAGAAAGCGAAATTTTTACCTTCGATCGTGTTTACGACGAATCTTCAACGTAATACGAATTATTATCTCTCAAATTCTAACAAATATTCGGCCTCAATCAGTCAGAAAGAGTTTTATGAGCAAAATTTGAAAGACATCATACCTTTCCTCTTAAATGGCCAGAACGCTTTTGTGACGGCTGTTGGAGCTCACAAGTGCTGAATGTTATTTTCGTGGACTAACCGCTTTTTTGTATAGGTCAGGGAAATCTTTTACACTCTGGGGGGAGGATAAATCCGTCGGAATAGTGCCTCAGCTCGTGAGAGATTTACTTCTTGAGAAGGAGAATTATGACAACCTGAGCTTGAAAATTAAATGCTTCGCTCTACTAAACTCGAAGTACGTTGATCTGCTCTCAGGGGATACAATAGTATGACTGCTAGTTTCAAATTGAGGAAAACCGAATTTCAAATTAGGATCCGCGAAGTGATTCAGACCCGATTTTCACGGAGCTCCCAGTCGAGGATATAAATCAGTTCATCAATAGCTTCACACAAGCCGTCAACTACATCTTTTCGCTTGGTAAGTAATGCCGATAGAGCTTGTTTAATTCATCAGTAGAAAATCCACCGAATGCTGCAAGGAAAGCCGCGATGTGTATGCAAATTAGCCTCCACCTCGAAGAGCCAGGGTAATTGTACTTACTTTATGATAAATTGAATGACCGGAATACTTTCTTAGTGAAACATCAGAGATGATTAGCACAGTCAATTTTTGGGAGCTACCTGATATCGCTTGCTACGCATATGGGAGTAATCATTTGCTTGAGAAAAACGAAAACTTATGCCTTATTTTAGAGGTGTTCAATCCCAAAGAGATGCAAGAGTTGGAATTACTTTTCAAATCTGTGTTCGAACATTTCGGAGAGAGATTTACGAAAGGGTAAATAGATAGACTTGAATAGGTTGATGTTATACTTCACATAAACTAGGGGCAAGAAAGAAAAGCCGCAAGAAGGACAGTCTCTCATTTTAAATTTATTTCCGCCGAAGAAATCAAACGATAAATTACTCATGATCTGCAATTTATCGCCTTCCATCAAGGATTTTCAGAAAAACGAGCAGACTCTCAAGGTAATTTACCGACTTTACTAACATCGCTGTAACTAAATCACAGTGGTCTGCTGGACTCCGAAATGTCATCCAAATAAAAGGAGAATCAAAGGTCTCAAGCTTAGCTGATGAGGCGGCTCAGGGCAGTAACAACCAAGAGAGCAGCAGCAAGAAAAAGAAAACGAAAAAAGTAATACTTCGCTTGTCTCGATGAGGCTAACAATCCTTAGGTCAAGAAAAAGGAAACACGATCGCCACCAAATCGCATGATAAAGAACGGAGCCAACCTAACTAGTCCAATCACAAGAGACAAATATGTAAAGGGCATGATAATTGCTTGTACTTACGTTCATTTCAACAGATCGTGACCAGCTATTCGCAAAGCCCTCAAGATCTCCAGAAACAGATAGAAGAACATCAAAACCAGCTAAAAGAGCTCGAAACGGATATCCTTCTTCGAAAACACTCTCCAAAATATGCAGCTGAACAACTTGACAAAATCTTGACTTTGCAAGATCACCTGAAGTCACTAAAGAAAAGCCAACGAGAAATCGACTTCAACGAAGAAGGTGTACTCAGCCCAAAATACCTCTCTGGCCTTAAAGCATCAGCAGCCAAGTATCAATCTCCTTTCGAACTCTCTAAAACAGGAGGAAAAATGAAAGGTAACATTCATTGGAAATTTTGTTTTCAATTATGCGTTAGGTCCATACTCTTCGGAGAAATCACCTAAAACATCGCTTGTCTTTCAACACAAGAGTCCAGATTCCAAGACGAAGTCTTCGACGACAAGCATTCCGGGTCTCAAAGAAACCCCTCGAGTTATTACAAAGACCTCAGAAAAAAGTGAGGGAAGAGATGAAAGCACTCCCTCAAAAACGGGATATTTCTTATCCTCTCAAGACAGGTTTTCTGAAATTGCCGTGACTCAAAGAAGTGGCAGAGATTTCGAAAGAGAGAGTGTGACAAAGACTAAGACAGCAGCTCTAGATCCAAGCGTTACTTTTGACCTTCGCAAAATGCAGACTGATGACTTCCAGGTCAAAGATTACGGAGATCTGGGTCTATCGACCTCAATTTCTCAGACTCGACATGAGTTTTCAGAGCATTCGTTCCATAAAGAAAACGCCCCTGAGAACCTTGAGGATGATTTCAAAGCTTTTACAGAGATTGTGAACCAAGCAAGGCAGTTAAATGCGAAAAAGGCGAATTTTATCAACTTTCTCGATGAAAATGATGAAGTTTTCATCAATAGCGAGTTAGATCATATGAGAGCAGACAAATTGGCTCATAAATACAGACAATTATTCTACCGAGCCAGAGATGCGAAAAAGTTATTGTTTGAATTCGGAGATAACAGCGCTCTGTTGACTGATTCGATCGAAAGTTTACTTGAAGATAAGGTAAGAAATTCGAGCCAACAGCTTATATAATTGGGGATTAGGCCAATCAGAGCAAGCAAATACAGGCGATGAGAGTAGAACTAAACGAAATAACAAAGGATTTCAGCCGCGTTCAAAGCAATCTCTCTGAGCTCTCACAGCGGTATAACCAGAAAAAAGCGAATTACCAAGCGGAAATCGATAAGCTTCTACAGAAACATAAAGCTGATAAAGCGAAGATTAATGAAAAGCAGAAAGAAATTGACCAGCTTCAAATACAGCTCGAAAAGAAGCACCAAGGTTTAGCTGTGGTTCAATCTCAACATGAGCTTCAGAAAGAGTAATAATTCACTATATCCAAAGCATTAAAAGCGAACATGTTTTTTTCGAATTGATAGACTCGACCAAAGGACTTTCGAGGAGGAGTCGAGATTGAAATCATCGCTGGAGGAAAAAATAAGGGTAGTTGTGAGTTTCAGTTTCTTTCATTAATATTTAATGGTTTAGGCCCTCCAAGATAAAGTTGAGAACAAAGAGAAGCTAATTGTTCAGATCCAAGAAGAGAGAATTAAGGATCAATATCAGAGAACTGAGCTAGAGGAAGAAATCGAGTTGCTTGGCCAAAAGCTGAGAGCGATGGAGAAGGAATATGGGGAGTCAAGAAGAGAAAATAAAGAGTTGCTCGCAAGACTCGATAGCTACAACCGCAATTTAGACGAGATGCAAGAAAGAGTGGTAATTCTTGCATTTGTTGTGATGATATTGAATAAATGTACATGGTCATTAGAATGATCAGGCTTTGATGAAAAGAGAGCATAATGATCAGATTGAACATCTCAAGCAGAAGATTCAAGAATTAAAGGACTCAAATCAAGAGCTACAGGTTTCAAACAACCACCTGAACTCTGAAAATGCACGATTATTGCTTGACGTGAAAATGAGAGATAGATATGAGCAGACAGCGAACCAAATGCGATTTGAAAACGATTTATTAAAAGCAAAAATGTAGCTTCCCTTTCTTTAGAATGTGTTTATTTCTTTTCAATAAGTGACCAACTGCAGGATGATATAGCCAAGCTAAATAGAGACTTGGTGAAACTGGATGATCAATGCAGAGCGCAATCAGTGCAAATTCAGAAGGTAACTTATGTCTGGAATCTAACTTATTAAACGGAAAATAGTTGCAGGAAGAAAACAAGCATCTGCAATTGAAGGAGGAGGAATCAATAGCAGTTAGAGAAAAAGAGCGCATACAAAGACAGAAAATTAGCGATTTAGAATTAATGGTTGAGCAGGTAAACTTAGCAGTATACATCCATAATCTAAGTGCTATTGGATATTTAGCTCGAAAATGAGATTAGAAGGAGGGAGGTGAAGCTGAGCGACTTAGAGCAAGATCGTAAAAGCTTAAGTAATGAAGGAACTCTCCTCAAGCGAGTAAGATAATAAGGGTGAAAAAAAGAGAGTAATTTCTTTAATCAATAAAGGAGAATAGCGAATTGAGAAAGGATTTTGAATCGTTAAAGCGCGAATATACTCAGGCGTTGGATGCGGTTGACAAAATCCGGAGAATCGAAGCTGAGCTGAGAGCTGACGCTGATTTAGTTAGTAAAGAAGGCATCAAGTCCAGAACCGCAACGACCAGGCATGACCGAGAAAAGCTTTTTGAGGATGTAAAATACTCGTATAGCTGGTAAACGTAATAATATTTTCTTGTCCTTGTAAAGAAAGAGCCACTGGAGCCAAGAGATAGTAGCAGAATTTCTAAGGGAATTCAAAGGTTCAATGATGATAGAGAGCGCAAGTCAGAAGAAGCTTTAAAGGTAATTTTTTGTGATAAAATTGGAACATTAACTAATCGTGTTTTTATTCTGAATAGAATATTAATAGTTTAAGAGGAGCTATTGATAATTTGAGAAAACCTCGGGAAAGCGAGCGGGTATCAGAGTGGTGATCAAGGGTTACAAATTTTCAAGATAAAATTAATTTAAATGATCATCCTATGCAGAACTACATTTTTCAATTTACCACATTAAATTTAAATCGCAATGGTACTTAATAATAATCAAGCTGGCTATTCAAATACTCGCAATGAGTTTTAAGATAAACGTTTAAATGCTTGTCCTCAAACTTTTCGCCAATGAAGGTTCTTTTCTATACAACTTGCTCCCTGAATATTACATGATAAAGCGGTAATTGATTAACCAAAAATGTATCTACCATTAGAATATTCATTCCATCTGATATTGGGTAGGTGAACTCTTGTAATTATTCTTATAGCTAGTCACTAAAGTTACTACGATATTAATTGAATTAGAACTGCAGAAGCTCTGTGAAAGCAACAGCTATATTGATTGATTCACTGAGACCGTGGTCTTAATTTTACTACCAGCATTGGTTTCCTATAAGAGACAATTAAGTCTATTATAAATTTTGCTAGTATTGTGAAGCTTGTAGTCGGGCATTGTTATCGCCTATCGGTCTGTTCCTTCAGATTATGATATGGTTCTCTTTCGGCAATTGTTGAAGTTGGGATAAATTGACGCGAGCTGTGATGGGTTTGAAATTTCCCGCATTTAGTGAGCACATTAAAAATCATATTTGAGAAAAACTATAATCAAATAAAATTTTTCTTTTCTCTTCGCTACCTGCTTCCTTTCAAACAATGAATCAAAAATCAAACGAAAACGCAATTACTTTGTCAGAGTTCTTGGGAAGCATGCTGAAAGAAGAAAAATACGCTGAAGAAGCTTTAAAATCAAGTAATTCCCTTTCGATTTCTCGCATTTATTTAAATTTTCAATAGATGAAACGAAATGCTGCACCTTTGACGAAGGATACAAAGACCAAGAATTATTTGGATGCCGAGATTGCGGAGTAGACTTCGGATTCTGCTTGGCTTGCTATCTTGAATGTCATCTTAATCACGATACTTTCGAAATTGGCCAAAAGAGATCTTTCCGCTGCGACTGCGGCATCTCGAAGACATCATGTAAAAATAAAATGCGTTCTTTGGTCATTAATATTTTGTCATTCCAGTTGAGTGTCAAATCAGACCTAAAAAATCTGAAACAAACGAGAAAAACCAATATGATCACAATTTCAGAAATCGTTTCTGCATCTGCGAAGTAGATTACGATGGCACAGAGTTCGTGGTTCGCTGTCTGGGTTGCCTGGATTATTTTCATGCATACCACATCGGACATACCGAAGAAATTGTAAAATGAATTTTGTCCTACATCGTAATAACTTTTAACCCTCAAATTCTTTAGCAAGAGTTAATTACGAAAGATGACCAATACCATTCGATGATCTGCTCGAAGTGCTTCAATCAGAAATTCAAATTTTTAGCGTTTTATCCAGAAACCGTGAAGCTGGTCGAAGAACAACTGCGACCTCACTTGACTAAAACCGAAGAATCAAAAATCGAAGAAGTACCTCAGAAAGGCTCGTTGCTAGAAAAAAGACAGCGACCAGAAGACCAATTATGCAAATTGTATAAAAAGGATCTAAACACACTTGACAAAGTGAATGCAGATGCTGCAGTGTTCCTTACAGGCGATTGGAATGAGGCCCTTTGTCTCTGTGATAACTGCTCAAAGATGTACAAGAAGAACGGGATTTATGAGACTATTGTTTCGCCTTTGAAAGACGACACCGTACAAGAAGACATCGAAGAGATGGATATCCAAGCGAACCCTAATGCGGATAGAGTTGAGATTGCTGATGAATCGGCTAACAGTCGGCAATCGACAGCGTCCACAAATAACAATGCGGAAGCAACTCATAAAAATCTTTATGAGCTAGCAGTTGATGAAATGTCGAAATTGGATTATATGACGCAAGTGCAAATGGTTGGGATGTATCGTGATTTCTATGAAGATTTTAAAGAGTTTTTCAGGAGTTTTGCTGAAAATGATAAAGTTATCACAAAACAGGTAAAATATCAAGTAACTTTCTGAGATTAATGTGGTTTGTTGTTAGGATGTTGATAATTTTTTCGCGGTTTTGAGGCAAAAGAGAGAGCAACAGGAAGAAATAGAGCACTATGACTAAGTGAAGCTTTATTATCGTTATACTTTCTAAAAGAAGAAGTACTCCATGGATGAGCAATTGATTATAGTGTTGTAGTATATTTTAATTTTTATTCGTCAAATTGCATACTCGAATATGAGGATAATTGATTTATGTTGAGCGAGAATCACTTCTAATTCAAATGTAAACATTAGATAATGAAAATATGTCCCCGAAGAGCCTGAAAGGCTTGATTAATTGAATCCTTGCAATAGACTATAAATTCAGCCTCTAATCAAATTCGTTTTACGTGATAAAATGGATACGATACATGAGAGTCTTGAAAAATAATATATATCGGCATGATAAAAAAATAAATACTCGAACTGCACTCTTCTCTTAAGCATCCATGATGGCTATTTGAAAGTGGTCTTTTTGAAAGTGAGGTCTCGAAAAGCTGCGAAATCGGTTTTACCAAACGAAACCTTGTGAGGAGAAGTCAGCAGATTTTTCTCAAAAGCAGAAATGTCAGCACTTACGTCCTATAGGGAATGAGCATGAGACAAAGCAAACCTTGATGTGAACAATACTTTTTCATTTGGAAATTCAAAGGCGATATCTTTTGCAGTTTTATACCCAGTCGATTTTGTAAGATTCAAATTGATTGATCTGAAGCTACGAGAGGTTGCGAGCTTGCTTCTTTCTGAAAAAGTAGGCGTATTTAATCTGAATGAGCTTCCCGAGAGCTCCGACTTATTATGGGTTCTCTTGTCCCTGACCGACTCCCCCATAATTGGCGACTTTTGCTTCAGTTCAATTTCCAATTGCTGGTAGATCGGAGTATAATCCTGATCCCAATCTTTTATAGAAGAAGTAGGCCTTGCCTGCTCAAATGATTGCAAAAAAGATTCCCCAATGTTTTCAAGTTTCTCATTCTCTTCAGGAATCAAGTTCTTAAATACATGTTATCAATTAAGGATGATCTTATTTGTTACCAGGGTTGGAGAGTTAGAAATCGATTTTTGTAGTAGATCAAGTATTCTGGGGTTGTCTTGATCTTGAGAAATATCTAAATTATTCCTTGAAACGATCGAAGTTGTCGATCTTGGATGGATAGAAGTGGTTGATCTTGGATGGATAGAAGGAGCATTCGTTTTTCTCAAATCAGAGATAATTGGCAAAAATCCTCTGCCACTGATACAAAACTCTGAATTTGAGGTGGTCTTGCTACTTGCGCTTTTTGGGGTTTGAATATCTCCCCAAGAGTCTATCTTGCTTTTTGACACTCGAAATAGTCTTTTGGGAGACTGGAAGTTGGGTTTCTCGGCTTGTTGTCTCTTATAGAAACTCACTCGGTTTTGAAGTTTAGGTGAATGGATCGGTGTTGGCTGATCATCTTTGGTTTTCTCTTTCGGAGTTAAAGGGATTATACTGATTCTCTTCAGCGTAGGCGTAGCAGAGTTGGTTGTCGTTATAAGTTTCTTGGGAGTCAGAGTGACTTGAGCAGAAGAAGTATTTGGTCTGCTATTTCCGTTCAGAGTCGAGCCCACAACTGTTCCTTTGTGGACGTATGGATAATTTTCCATGAGAAACAGCAGTTTGCTGAGTGGTCTGTCGAGTCTTTGTTGCTTTTGCATTTTTTCGAGAATTTATAATTATCGGATTCTGATGAATCGTGATATATATAGAGAGCAGGCTAAATTAAAATTTTTATTGTTGATTTCAGCTCAGGTGTTTTAAAACAAACAATGTCTGCAGAAAAGATGAAGAAACAAACTGTGGTATTATTAGATATCTTTCTTCCCAACAGGCAACTTCATCCAAGGCCAGCACCTACTTAACATAACCAGGTTTCGAGGTACTACTCACTATAGCGAAAAAATGCCGTTTTTGGAGATGGCATTGATAACAGTCTTGATAACCATAGCCATTTTCGCACCTAAATTACTGTTATTTTTCTCTCAGTTGCTGATTCGAAAGCATAACTCCGTTTTTTCCCAGAACTTGCGCTCTTCTCATAATAACCTCGAATATAGTATTCTGAGGAAAATTGATACCGTACTCCTTTAGGAATAAAGGAGTTTGGAGAAAATTCTGATGCCAATACTCTCAGGCGCGAGGTTCTCAGCAAGGAAAGAGCTGGAATTTTCTGAAAAATTAGAAAAAGAGAGAGGAAGGAAAAGGATTTTTTCAAAGTCTTGCAATAGCATTTTCTGTAGAATAGTATTACTCAAAATGTCAGAAATGTTGGAATAACTTTGTTCTAATCCTGATAAAATAAATGAAGAGCAAGTTATTTCCTGGTTGACTGATTTATGCTCAATCATATTATAAATAACTGTTCGGATCGATTGGATTAAAAATCCTGTTGAATATCAACTGCTACTTGTAAAGAAAAACAATTAGAAAAAATTTCTACCAGCATCCTACTCATAGTTAGAATCAAAAACGGATGCAACAATAAGCTGTAGAGTTAAGTAGTGCTCATTAGAATGAATTTCTTCGAAGAGGTGATTAAATCTTTTTTTGGACGACAAACTTGAGTTTTCTAAAAGCTTTGTAATCGTTATTCCCAAAACTTACATGGTATGGTGAGGTCTGCAGGTTTTTCTCGAAAGCTGAAATATCAGCCATGAATTCTTTCTGGAAATAAATGATTAAATAATTCAGTTATGAGAATAAAAAAATACTTTTTCAGTTCCAAAGTCAAAGGTTACCTGTTTCGCTACTTTATTTTCCGGTGTCTTCAAAAACCCCAAATTGCTTGCTCGAAAACTACTGCGAGGGGTTATGTGCTGGCTACTTTCCGAGAGATTCAGAGAATTCATCCTGATTGAAGAGCTTGATAGCTCTGACACGTTGTCTCTCTTCTTCAAGTTAGGTTTCTCGAGTTTTGGAGATGTCGGAGATTTTCTGTTCAGCTCAAGTTCAAGTCTCTGATAAATAGGCGCATAATTATGATCCCAATCTTTTATAGATGGGAGTCTGTCCTTCTCGAACGGCTTCGAGGGTGCTCTTTCGCCGATTTCCTCTCTTTCATCTTCTTCAGTTATCAAGCTTTTTAAGAAAGACTCTTCTGTCTGGATGTCTTTTGCTCTCATTTTCGGAGAGTTCAGGGGAGATTTTTGCAGCGAGTCGAGTATTCGTGAGTTGTTTTGGTCTTGAGAAGTATCTAAATTATTTCTCGAAACGATGGAAGTAGTAGATCTCGGATATGAACTAGCGTTCTTGTTGTTGTTAAACTCTGAGATACTCGGCAATACTCCTCTTCCATTAACACAAAAATCTGAGCTTGGAAAAACTTTATCACTAGCACTTTTTGGTGTTTGAACGCCTCTCAAAAAATCCAATTGAGACTTGGATAATTTAACCACTCTGTTGGGAGAGTTGATGGTGAGCTTTTCGATTCTTTGCCGCTTTGAGAAATTCGTTCTATTCTGAAGTGTGGGCGACTGATTTGGTGTGTGTCGCCCTTCGATTTTAGGTCGTTCTTTTGGTGTCAGAGGGACCATGCGGGTACTCTTCGACTCAATCATAAGAGAGCTGGTTGCCGTTGTAGGTTTCTTGGGGGTGAGAGTGGAGTGAGCAGTTTTTGGCCTTTCAAATCCTTTTGGAGTCGGAGTCATATCTCCGCTGCGGGCTAATGGGTACTTATCTACTAGAAACATCAGCTTGCTCAGAGGTCTGTCAAGTCTTTGCTGCTGCATCTTCTGTTTTGTGAAATTATAATTATCTAATTCTGAATTAAGCCACAGAGTTAACTTTAAATATTATCAAGCACAAATTAATTGAGACTCAAGTCGTAAAATCACGCATCGTGGTAACAGCAAGGTGGTTTCAAATCATAAAATTTTTTCGACAAATCATATTCTCAGTTGCCAGCCTCTTTACATGTGGCTGTTGATATGAATATTCAACATTTTAGCTGCCAGTTGCTACAATGAAGAAATGACGTTTTTCTGGTAGCGTTAACTAGCATCCTGTACACCTGTGGAAGCTTCCACATCCAACCCGTGATATAGGCGTATCAACGATGTGTAAGAAGGAAAAGATTCTCATTTTATCACTAGGGCAAGCATCACCCAGAATAGGTTTTTGAGTGTTTTTGATATCGTTGGTTCATTACAACAAAAATTTAAGTAGAATCAAATTAAGTAGAAATCAAGCTGGTCAGAATATGCAGCACGTTCATTCTGTAAAACAATAGATAAGGATATTGAAGAAAATCTTTTTGAGAGCAGCTTTTGCAAAAATTCAGCGGCAACCAAATCAGATTGGCAGAAAGAATTTAACTCAAAAATTTCTGAAGTAAATGATTTGCCATTGAGAATTAAATGCTACAAACTTGTGCGAAATAAACCACAGCGTATCCAATGGGTGTGAATGCATGGAAAATTCAAGATTTCTTATCAATCACAAAGATAATACACAGCGCGCAAATTGCAATTTTACGAGAACTCCATCCCTATGATCTCATAGGGTTCTAATGTTTTGCAAAACATAATAGTAAGACACTCCGTATTCATTTCGTGTGATTCGATCAATAATAATGCTTGTGAAAATTATATTTGGAAGTAAGTCACAAAATAGAACATGCCGTTACAAAACTTATATAAAAGATTCATATATATATAAACATCTCTAGTCAATAATAAGTCCATTCTTCACGGGAAAACAGATCATAATACATAAAAAATAATTACTCACCAAGACAAACTTCTTTCAGGAGTTCACTTAATTCTCTTTGAAAATATCAAATTAGAGCTTCCTGTAAACTTTGTAATCACTGTTACCATAAGTGACTGGATATGGTGAAGTTTGCAAGTTTTTCTCGAAAACTGAAATATCAGCTTTGAAAGCCTTCTCAGTAGTGAAATCAAAGGCCATATCTGTTGCTTTGTGTTCCGGAGTTCTTACAAGTCGCAAATTGTTGGCTCTGAAACTGCGAGAGGTTGTAAACTTGCTTTTTTCAGATCTGATCGAAATTCTTGAGAGTTCTGACTGGCTGTCTTTCCTAGCCACGTCAAGTTTCTCGGATTTTGGAGAAGTAGGAGATCTTTGATTCAATTCGAGTTCTAGCCTTTGATAGATCGGTGCGTAGTTGTGATCCCACTCTCTTATCGCAGGGAGTTTGACTTGCTTAATTTCTCGGCGTCTTGTTTCGTTGATGGTGTCTCTTGTTTCGTCCTCTTCAGTAATCAAACTCTTCAAGAAGGAATCTTCAGTCTGAAGATGTTTTGCTCCCGAGGACGGAGAATTAGCTTGAGATTTTTGCAACAAATTTTGAATTCGTGAGTAACTCTGATCTTGAGAAGTTTCTAAATTGCTTTTGGACAGAATTGAAGTGTTCGAGTGCGTGTTGAGGTTCATATTCTTTTTGCTCAAATCTGAGCTACTTGGCAAAACCCGACTCATGGAAAATCTTGGAGTTTCTAAACCGTACTCACTACCACTTTTTGACGCAACACTTTTTGGTGTTTCAATGTCCATCAAAGAGCTCTCTTTACTCTGGGTCATTTTAAATATTCTTCCAGGGGGAGTCACATCGAGTTTTTCGAATTTTTGCCTTTTTGGCTCAATAATAGGTTTCGCTTTTGGTGTTAGAGGTATTATGCGGATTCTCCTCAATGGAGTCGTTGGAGAGTTGATTGCCGTTACTGACTTGTTAGAGATGATGACAACTCGCGCAGAAGTGCTTGATCTCCCATTTCCATTCGTAGGAGTCATTGCATCTCTTCTTTGAGTAATTGGAGTGTTTTCCATGAGAAACTTTAGTTGGGTGAGAGGTCTCTTGAGAAGTTGCTGTTTTTGCATTCTTTTCTGTTCGAAATTGAAGTATCGGATATTGAACTTATTCAGGATTTATTAAATTATGATTATTGAATCAAAGCTGCAGTCTTAAAAATCAATGCCGAGAGTAGTATAAAGAAAAAAGTTGCCTTATAGGCGATAAACCGATTCCAAAAGTGAAAAGCCTCTTTCGCCATATCATCACTAGTGCATATCCAGGTTTTTAGCTCTTAATGACTCCACCAAAAAAATGACGTTTTTGGAAGTAGCGTTACCTGACTAAGAAACAAACCGATCAGGTTTTACCAATTTATTCTTTCCAATTTTGCACTCTAAAATTCTGTTTGATATATAATAGCCAATCGAAGAAAGGAAACTCTCTCTGTTATACAAGAGCTAGTGTCCAAGGGGATAGTTCCCTCTCACTAACCAATTGGCATGTGTTTTAAGTGGAGGTGATAGTTACGTGGTTTGTTTTTTTTTAATCGGAATTTAAAGAGGGAATGAAGCTAGCATCACCGTGATCATAAATGTTTGCAGAATAGAAGTAAAATTAGATGAAGTATGTTCTCCATTGATACGTTTGAGACACATTTTCTCATTAAACTACCTATACCAGAACATAGATTTATTGCAAAAATTCTAACCTCTGTCTATG
>ENA-UOTX01000013-UOTX01000013.1-compost-metagenome-genome-assembly--contig:-NODE-13-length-147788-cov-18.764601_pt1 | contig 147788 bp, 79 predicted proteins | sample MGYA00238143_ERZ746982 | MGnify/ENA primary metagenome ERZ746982 (study PRJEB28758, sample SAMN06268862) | compost metagenome | isolation source: single cell | place: USA: California, Emeryville, Joint... | reverse complement strand
TTATTACGATTGCGCGAATATAAATCGAGATAAACCACTTTCATTCGTCACGCAATATGCAGAGCATATCAGAAATTTAACTATGCCAACCCCAAAATTATAATGAATTCTCTTTTTTTCTCAAATGGTAGGTTAATTCGTTCTATTGAATGAGGCTGAGAATATATTGGATTTGTGCACTGAATTGTTTTATTTCTCTTTCGAAATTGTTGTTTCCTCGTGTATTTCTATATAATTAGTTAAAGTTCTTTCAGAAATAGAAAAGTAGAAGATTATTTAATGAATTGGAGATAAAATGAAGTAAATATCCAGATTGTCTTATAGGAATATAGAAAATATATCGCTAGTCTACATTGTAGTGAAAAACGTCTAACTTAGGGATAAGGCTAACTTAACTGTAATTAATGATCGGCTTCTATAGTCTTTTCAAACTAAGGAAACCTTCTCCTTGAGGATCACCAATATAATTGATCGAAATTTTCGCTCGTCCTGGCAAGATTAAATAATCAATTACAGTCAGTCCTGATTTATTTTTTCAATGTAAATTCTTTGAAGATAACTTGAAAAAATACCTGTCACATTCTCTTTATTTCGAGCTTTTGGAATCTCAAACGACTTTTGCCTGCATTATCATTCAATAGTAAGCAAAACTAAGAATTTCAATTGATTTTTACGATTTCTCAGGCTGATAGGTGGTGATAGCAATTTCTTCATTTACTAACACCTTCACACTGGGCCGAGGATCCGAGAAGAAGCCAAATGCGATCTAGTTACATATGTAAATTGTGGGGGAATATTCAGAGGAATTTCATACTTCATATAACCCTGGTGCAACTGTAACAACGAAATCTGAGCCCTTCTCCCACAAGAAATTATCTGGGAGAGTGTTCGTCATCTGCATATCCCAAGGAACAAATCCTCTGCTGTTGAGTTCACCTGTTTCGAGACAAATCCATAATGAGGAACCATTGAAAGGAAAAAGCTGCTCGTACCTGTTCTCCATGCCCATCGCGCGAGGATGTTTTCTGTACATAGAGATTCGTTTATCAATGCTTGATCGTTTACGATGCTTTTTAATTCCTCTTGAGTCGCCTTATCATCGATGTTTGCGCGGATTTGCTTTATCACTTTGTTAAAGTCTTCTATATCTACAAGCATACATCGTTAGCTTCATTTAGTTTAAATTTGAAAAATAAGTACTTGCTTTCGATTCAAGCAGGGACATGACTTCTTCAATGTTAGCCTTAAGTAAGATTTCTTTCTGGAGCTCTTGCAGCTGTTGCTTTAAGAATAGCGTGTTTTCTATAAATCAATAAAAATCAAACCCACAAGAAACATTTTTTGGTTACCTTCACTTAATTGCCTTTCATGCGCTTTCTGAGCTTTCTCGTTCGCGCTTTCCGCTCTTTCTATTCGACTGGCAAGTGAGCTTTCAAGCTTTGAAACAGCTCCATTCAAATCAGCCATGCTAGCCTTTTTCTTTAAAGCTGTGAGCACCTCATCTTCATGCGCCTTAATTAGCTGAGTAAAATCTTCCTTCATATTCGAGAATTTCCTCGATATATCCGTCGAGAACGCGTTCAACGCGTCTTGAACTTCATTCAAGTCGGTTTTGGTATCTAATAGCTCCATCAGTTTCGTCTCCAGCGCAGCGAAATCACTCTTAGATCGTTGCGCCTCACTAATTTGCCCTCGTAACTGATTATTTTTCTCCTCCAATCTTTGAATCTCATTGTACAGCTCTTGCTTCAGTACATCAAAAGATTTCCTCATATTCTTATTCACATCCTCCATCTGTGTCTCCCGAACACCTTTCAGTTGGTCCAGCTTTTGATCAAGCTGCTGAACTTCGTTATAAAGCTCTTGCTGGAGCCCTTCGACTATCTTTTTTGTGAATTTACTCGCATCTTCTAACTGCGCATCATTAAAGTTCTTTAACTTGTTCACTCCTTCTTCGATTCTCCTTATTTCTTGGTCAAACTCACGTTTAAGAGTCTCGGAGACTTTTTTAATATAGGCGCTTAAGTCTTCACTCTGAGCTTCCTTCTGACTTCGCAGCAGGTTGCATTTCTCATCCATTCTTTTGAGGTTCTCGTAGGTTTCTTTCTGGAACCCTTCGAACAGCTTTTTCAAATGCGCATTGAGATCTTCAACTTGTTTCTTCCCGGCCTTCTCATCAAGCGCCTTACGTATCTGACTATTAATTTCCCGCACCTCTTGGGTTATATCCTCATAAAGTGACTCGGCTTGGGCTCCTTTTCTTAATGCCTCAGTCTCAAATCCCTTCATTTGGGAGAGAGTGTCTTCTCTTGCAGCATTGATTTCTTCAGAAACCTCATCTCTAAGTTTGATCAGAGAGCTGTTCACCTGGTCAATATCAGGTTTTCGGTTTAGTATTTGCAGAATTCTGTCAAGTTCATCAGTATCGATCTTCTTGTTGAGAGAAGCAGACGTGCTCTGGCGAATGTTTTCAAGATCGGTTTTCAGAAGTTCAATTATGCTTTCAAAATCGGCTCTGAATTTCTGATTTTCGCTCTTTTGTCTGTTGAGACTGTCCATCGCCATTTCGAAATGTGTTCTGTCTACTTTCTTTTTGAGGTCCTCATGGATGGTAAACAAATCGTCTTTTTTGAAACTCATTGCGTCTAATTTCTGGGCTAAGTGAGCGATCTGCTGTTCAATTTCAAGTATATCATTCTAATCATTATATTGCAAATGAGTTTGCTATTCCAAGAGAATAGAACGGCTGTACCTTATCAAGCTTTTGATTAAGAGCAGCATCGATTTCAGCTTTGTTCACCTTTTTTTGCAGCTCGCTCATAACAGTTCGCTTATTAGCCTTCGAGTCAAGAATATCATTCAGTTCTGCGAAATTCAAGTTATTTCTGTTCTCAACCGAAGCTTTGAGGATATTAAGCTCTTTTTGGGAAGCAAAGCTACTGATTCTCGCTTCTAAACTACCAAGCTTTTCAGCCACAAGATTAGAGATGTCATTTAACTCCGCCCTCAGTTCCAACGTTCCAGGCTTATGCTGTAAAAGCTCGCGCACTTCATCAAACGAAGGTCTGAGGTTTAAATTGTATTGCAGTTCCGACCGTAGCGCGTAATCACGTAGCATAGTCTTAATGTCATCTCTTGTGGCCTTTGAATTCAAATCAGTTCCGAGCTCAGCTAGGGTTTTGCTTATATCTAAAATATTCGCCTTAGTTGAAAGGCCGTTAGCTAGTTCTGTTTTATTGGCCTTTAGAAGTGTTATGCTCAGAACAGAGAGATGTTTTACCTTAAGTGGGAGCTGTATTTCTAACTCTTTTATCGTTTCTCCTTGAGCTTTAACAACATCGGTGAGAGCTTGTAAGGTGATTCGAACGACATCACTGACATCTCTCCATTCAGTGGTGTTCTAATGAATAGAAGGTGATGGTTCTAAGACGAAATGGGAGGAAAGTGGATGATACTTGCAGGAGTTCTTCAACGATAATTGGTGCATAAGGATCGATTTCTTTTTCAGTGAATCGTTTGCGATAAGGTGAGGGAGTTCCAGTCGTAGAAGTGTAGCTGGGATAGGCTGGATATTTTTCGTATGACATTTTTCCTTCAAAAAGAGGAAATTACGGAATTTATTTCGATTAAATACAATGAGTTTTTTTTTAATCTTCATATCTTAACTGCCAGTTTTCAGGATTAATAAATCGATTTATATGTTTAGCTCTTTTTCGTATTTGGTGTTTTTGAATCTTAATGAAAAATTAGATTCTTAACTTAGCTTCAACTGTGAGAGTGGAACTGTCGACAACAAAATGAAATCTTCAAAATACTCGAGGGAGAAATGCTAATTCAAATAATTATTGTGCTTATCAATTCTGTAGCCAAAACGCAATTCAATACTTCTCAGAATACTATTTGAATCATGTCAGATTGTATTTATTGTAGACGTAATAGCTCTCCACTGACCTATTCTCAAGGAGGACACTCAGTTATCTGCAAATTTTCCAAAATAATTTATTAGAATGCTGGCTTTACAAATGAATAAATTTCGAAGTTAAATGAATTTGTAACTCTGTTTCTTTGACTCGGTTCTATCAAGTGCACTCAAAGGAATCATAATTCTTTCGTTTATATCACGATTTCTTTTCAAAATGTTAAGGAGCAGATTTTCAATGTGTAAATTCAACTCAGCGTCGCATATAGACTATCTCTCTCATTTCATGCAGAACTACAATCACTTCTTCCGTGCTTATGCGAATTTCTCTGAAGAATTTTAAGATTTTAATTTAATTTAATTCTTACTCAAGTTTTAATGCAAAAAAGGGAGCTAACTTTCGGACTAGTCTCTCTCTTCTTGGCAATAGCCGCTTTTGCCACGGTCGCGTCATGTCAAAGGGTCGCTTACGTCGACTCCGAATACCAAGGGTGGTTTCCCACCGGCGATATCGGAACACCTTTTCGCACTATCGAGAGCTCTTTGACCTCTATCTGCAAAGCGGCAAGAAAATATCAAAAGCAAATCCTACTCTTCCGCCCCCGCCCAACCCCCTATCTTATCTCCTCAGCACTCTTACTAAGGGACTGTGGCACTGTGGAAATGAAAGCTTTGCCTTCTTCGGATGAAAATGAAGTAAATATTTCCTTCCAAGCTCCATTACAATTAAACAATTCAAACTTTACCTTCGATTCCTTCAAATTTTCGGGTGCAGCTACCGGCGACTGCAAGTTGCCCTCTCATTTGATGGCATTCTCCTCCGAGTTCACTTTCCGCAATTGTACATTTAATACTACATGCGACAGATTTCCCTCCAATTTCCTTGATTTCGCTCATGGAAATCTTACTATCGAAGACAGTAGGATAAGGCAATATCCTTATAGCACATCCAATGTAATCGTTTATTCAAAGACACGGATTAATGGATTTCATATCGACGCTTCAAACTCATCAAAAGGCTCTTTATTCGAGTTTTATGGCACTTCGATGTCTGATGGAGGACAATCTTTCGATAATAATAGTAATAGTTCATGGCTAAAAGTGTCTAGACTCAACATCACAAAACCACGAAATGAACACAAAACAGATTCTTCTCATGACACATTGTTCGAGCTATATAACATAACCGCAGAATTTGATACAATATCAATACTAGGAGCGAACCTTGATGCCGGTGCTATCTATTTATATACCGAACTTAAACAAGGCTTCATCACTTATCAGACTTCCGCTCCTTCCCGTACACTAACTCTGAAAAACTTCGAATTTCATAAAATCGTAATGCATTTTCCCGTTCTCAGCTATAGATGCTTCGCGAATGACTCACATGTTCAACTGAAGTCGATCGTAGCCAATAACGTTGACATATTTGCAAAGGTTGGTATGTTTCATTTTATGATCAATGGGCATAATGGAGGAGTTGAGATTGACGATATCAAATTCGGCACAGTTAAGACAAACTCGGAAGTTCCAAATACCTTGGATTTATCGAACACTTCAAGTTTATTCAATATTAATCATTACAGTGGGCATCTAAATATGATTCATTTGGCTCGGGTGGAGTTACTGAATTGCTTACTTCATTCAAGTTTTGTGTTGATTAATGGCCCGATCAAGAACTTCGTCATGGAAAATATCAGTGTCAATTCAGTGACTTTTTACGCGACGTTTATCAACTTCCAAGGAGCAACGCTTGTGGATTCTGAAGCAGTAGCAAGGTTAAATGAAACTAGAAGACTCGTGCAAAATGTTGAAATTGCCAATGTGATAGCGAGGAGAAGTTTCATCGTATTGAGGTCTGTCCAAAGCATCGCCGATGAGAACTATCATCTAAGGCAACTGGAGTATTTCGACTTCAAACAGATCGTTGCCAAAGGAGTGAGAATACAAGGTTCATCCGCAAACGCGTGGGTTCAGGATTCAGTGGTGACAAACAGCTGTCCTGCATTCTTCTCGCTCAATAATATCGGTGTCAAAGTGCGTCAGAGTAGATTCCAGGGAATTTTGCTAGCAGATTCTCATTTTACTCTAGTATCAACCAATATGGTCCCAGTGTGGTTTGGAGAGTCAGTTTTCCACGGATTTGAGGGGCAGTTCAGGAACTCGAGGTTCTTTTGGAAATCAGAGAATGACTTTAACCTCGAGACTTTGTACGAATTCAATCCAAATCCGTTGTTTACTTCGCTCGTTTTAACCAACAACACGTTCTCAGGGAGCTGGAACTTTGGAGTATCATCGGAGATCTTCGTATTGAACGTTGCAAATGCTTTCATCGTAAATAACACTTTCGAAAATATCACTTTCAATAGCGGAAGCTGTGTCTTTTGTGCCGATACAATCTACGGCGATCATTACGTAAGTGCCCAAAACGTGAAAAACCCTGAGAAATTCGCTAAGTTCCTCGTTGATCCCGACTTGAAGGATATAATTTATCACTATTCCAACCAAACCGACCCCGAGAAAAACATCAGCTCTTTTGTTGTCTTTGACAGGAACGACTTCAAAAACGTGCAGCTCTTAAGCACCGATCTCTTTTCAATTCAAAAGCTTCTCCCTAGCATTTCAGTTTTATTGTTCCAAAACAATCTTTTCATTAACATCTCCAATGTCTTACAAGGGAAGGAGCAATTTTCCACTAACAGCGTACTGTATGTCAAGGACAATCCCCATACTGTTGTTCGACAAAATTTCGTTTTGCGCTCAAACTCCTGGATAAAATTCTTCGAAGCCAAAAAAACTTTTGCTGTGGAGGATCCAGAAATCGATTTCTACGAAAATTATTTTGATGATAACCAAGGCATGTCTGTTTTTATCTTAGTCGGAGAAAGCTTATCTCGGATTCAATTCAGCAGGAATATAATAAGAGATTCATCGCTTTCTGACAGTCTAATCAGCATGTGGGTCCGTGTTTCCCTTCTGAATGACCTTTTCTTCGATGGAAATATCCTTGAAAACATCTCAATAGACGCCGAGAACTACATTGAAAATTATTTATTGATTCTAAATTTCCCAACAAACGTTCTTGCTAACATTATTATCAACGATCAAGTCATCCGAAATTGTAGCATGTTCTACCCGCATTTGGAGCAGAGTTCCGGTCCGAGGAGCTCGTTGATTCACATAATGAACCCGAAAGCAAATCTAACGATCCAGTCGAGTTTAATTACAGGTAACCTTGGTGTTGGGCTCTCTTTCCTGATGATGCTGTACTCGAACGCAATTGTGTTTAGAGATAATGAGCTGTTAGAAAATCCCTCAGCCAGTGATTGGAGGAGCGGAAGTTGGCTAGGTGTCGTTCTTTTAGCAGCAAACGATGCTACAATTTACAATTCTCTCTTTTGGGAAAATATAGGAGTATTTGGAGGAGCTTTCCATATTGAAAATTTGCTTTCAAGGAAGTCAAAAATGATGAAAATTTCAATTTACAATAACACCTTTATGGAGAACTATGCGGACTATGGGGCGGCGTTATACTTCAGCACATTAAATTTAAAATTGCTGCACATGGAGATCAGCAACAACGATTTTATAAATAATCTGGCGTTTATAGAAGGAGGAGCTCTACATTTGGAAAAGCAACTCATATCTCGCCTGAGAATTACTGATTGTGAGTTTATCATAGAATCCAGTTCATTTGATCCAAGCTATCTATTTCATTTACATCAACTTGCAAATGATAAAGAAAGCCTGGATGACACTATAATTATCCAAAATATTAAGGCTTTCCATCAGACTGCGCCTTCGCATTATAAATTAAATTCGATCGGCTGCTTGATGTCTTTCTCTATTTTAGATCAAGCTTCGAACCACATCTCTTTGCTGGTGAGTAACTTCACATTCACGCATATGGATGACCCTAATAGTAAAAGAAAGGAAGACAAATATCTCGAACTCAATGTTATTACTGCGTTATCTGGGCTAGTTACCATTGATAACCTCAACATTTCAGGGCTTCGAACTTCACAACATATCATCAAGGCAACCACGAACGCCAGGGTTATCGTAAAAAACTCTCTCTTTCATAAAAATCAAATGACACAAACCGATCTGAGCCTTCCTGGTTGCGTCATAGCAATTGAAACTACGGATCCACCCACTGAGGATAATTCTTATCTGATAATCTCCAATACAACCTTTTCAAATAATACGTTAGATGACATTGGAGCGAGTCTAATATGCATGAGAGCGGGTACCTTCAATATCACCGTTACGAACGACACCAAAGTCTTTGGCAATGCAAACAAAGGCCCAGTATTCTTTGACGCTGATGATCAAAGACTTGATTTTGTTGATTTAAGAAGGACTCTTAGGATTTTTAATTCAACCTTCCATGCTAATAAGGGGTTAACGAAATATGGAAGCGTACTGAACGTATATGCTGTGAATCTAGAGATTGAAGACAGTGTATTCCTCAATAACCATGGGGCACACCGCGGAGGTGCGATTGCTATGCATGAAGGACACAGGCTGAATATTCTACGTACAGAGTTTATTTCGAACGCTGTGAACAAATCCAGAAATTTCAAAGAGAGCTGTCAGGGTGGGGCTATCTATTTCGGATTCGAGTTCGACGCTGAAATTTTTTCGAAGTTCTCTATTAAAAAATCCAGATTCATTGGAAACGAAGCGGTTGTGGGCCAAGGAGGTGCAATATTCTCTAACGCAATGATAGAACCAGCTAACCTTTCTAACTTGAAGTCAAACAACGTATTTGAAGGAAACGTTGCGACTGCAGGAGATGATGTTTCAACGCGTCCGACCGGGATGAAGTTGATTCTGCAAAGCAAAAACCCAGCTAATTTGAATCAAATTAATCAAATCAAAAATGAAGGTATGATCTCTGGAATGATTAGCAGCAACCATTTCCAAGACTCAGTCTTGAATTTCACCTTTTTTGATTTCTTCGGGAACCCTTTGAGTCCACTGGTTGATTTAGAGAATCCGCCATATTATACTCTTATTCTTAAAAATCCAACAATGAATGAAACGATTACCTCGAGGAACTGCAACTATGGCTGGTGTACCATATCAGGCGACTCGCTCCTCGTTAGAGGCAAAGGAAATGAAATAATATCATTAAACGCGACACTAATGCTCGACACCACTGGCATTACTACTCAAGAAAAAGTCGATTTTGTGATGAAAGCGCAAATAAGGCCTTGTCTGAAAGGCGAAATCAACACGACAACCAAAGGAATGTGCGTAAAATGCGAAGCAGACTCGTATTCTCTTGACACCAGCGATACTGTCTGTCATGAGTGCCCCACTGGGTTCAAATGCCTCGGAGGCAGTGAAATAATCCTGAAACGAGGCTATTGGAGGCTAAACAGCACGTCTGATAAAGCTTATGCCTGTAACCCATCGGAACTATGTAATAGGACCAATTTTGGAGAATTTGGGAATGAAGTTTGCAGCGAAGGTTACGCAGGTCACCTTTGCCAAGCGTGCGATCTTCAGAATGGGTATACACCAGGACTGGGCACGAGCTGTTCTAAGTGTAATGATTCATGGCTAGCTCTTGTGCCAATGATTGGGTTCAATTTGGTGCTTTTTTGCTTCGAGATCTGGTATATTTGGAGGATGAGACGAATAAACACAGCTCTTATCATCGAAAACAGATTCAAGCAGGAGTATGTCGAAAAACTTGCCAGAGGAGGATACCTCTCGATCTTCCTGCAATACGCTCAGATCATCGCTATTATCCGCACTCTTCCATCTTTTGCCATGGAGTTCGTGCAAAGTCTTATCCCTATCTCAAATCCGAGCCAAGCCATCGTGTTTTCCACAGACTGCACGCTCAGGTATTTCGGCATCCCAGTTGAGGATATATATTATTGGAAAATGGCTGTTGTGGGAGGGTTGCCTTTTTTGAAGGTAGCTCTTTTCGCAGCATTCGGAGGAATCCTGAAGTTACTAAGGCCTAATTTCCATTTCGTTTCATACATAGCGATCGTTTGCATTGGTATTACCCTAATTGAGCAGCCTGGTATTATCTACAGCATGGTTTCGATATTTTCTTGCAAATCCATCGATCCTACTAACCCTTCTTTGGGCTATTTCATCACAAGCGCGCCATTGGTCACCTGCGGGACGGGAGTTCCAGTATTCGAGATCTTTAGATACTATATCGCTGTACCACTCTTGATTTTCTGGGGGCTGTTCATTCCGGTTATCTTCTCTATTGTCCTGCTGAAAAATAGACACAGACTCAGAAAGAAAGAATTTGCTGTTTACTTTGGGTCGCTCTACTCTGGATTCAACAGGAAGCACTTCATGTGGAGGCTCGTTCAAATGCTTATCAATATCATCATGACGATCCTATCTCAATTGGGCACAATTGAGCACACAGCAAGAGGAATGACTATTGTTGTATTCTTGATATTGTACTTAATGTACCTGCGAAGAGCGAAACCCTATCGTTTCGAAGATCTTTACAGAACAGACCTTATCGCCACGTCAATATACGTAATCACGACCTTCTTTGCAGTTTATGGCGCGGTATCTGAGGCCTGGTTGAATTATACTGTTGGTGTCGGGATACTCATCCTCAACTTTTGCTTTATCATCTTTGTCATCTTAAAGTCCTTTGAGCTTGTGGGATTGCAAAAGGTTGCCGCTTGTGTACTGAAACTGCTGAATTACTGTTTTTGTGGTGTGCTGGGTGAAAATTCAGAGGAGGCTAAGTATAATCGGATTCAGCCTTCGGACTCGATAGCGGATAGGTTAACACCTAATTCGATGGTTATAGAAGGGGAATCGGAGGGATCTAAAGGAGATTTGTCAGCCACATATAATGATACTGATCAAGACGACATAATAAGATTATCGAAATAATTAGTCAATTATATTCATCGTAATAATCTATATATTAAATTAGTTGTTTTTGGTGTAAAATTCATTTGTTAATGAGAAACAATGAATGAGTGTTTTGGAAGATCCCTTTAACTTAAGCATTTTTACAAACCCTGAAAGAGCAAATCAGTTATATTCACAAAAATTTTTTAATATCGTTTCTGATGAAGCAAGCCAGCTAAACCCAGCCTGTCAATGAAGTTACTTTTAGAGAGAGTGGCAACAGAGCATTAACTCACCACCTTTTCGGATGGTGAATAATTTTTTCATTTTTGCTTGATTGATTGATGGCCGGTGATATATTAAATACAATTCATTGAGGTCGCCTAACTGGTGGCTAAGTGATGAGCGAAAATGATATTGAAAAAACCAAGCATTGGTGAATTTCATCTCACACAAAATGAAAAATGAGAACTTTAGAGGCTCTTAACATTAATGTCAATGAACATTTCCAACACCAAAAAAAAAAACACAAATGGAATCACAAGTTATTTATTTGCCTCTTTGATAGCGTTTACAATAAGCGTTGCAATGACTTCATTGTCCTTGGACAAACATAAATACAAGATTTTCTCATAATCTATCAAGGTATTCATTTTTCCCAATTCACCTATGAAACTCGTCACTGTCTCTTCAAGTGGTTTTAGCTTTTCTTTGTCTTCACTGGTAGTTAGCAACGAATGCAAGTGCACCACGATTCCAAAAGTATAAGTAATTCCCACCGGATCACATTTTTTAGCGTTCTGAGAAATGTCTTTCGCTTTCTTCAACATTTTGTTTTGAATTTTATCAAAAACATGCTGATTTTCCAATGGCTTTGCATTCGGGTCTTTCCCTGTGCAAAGACAATGATAGAATACAAACAGCTCCAATGAGGTCTCGATATCTTTCTTTGTTAAATTCTTCGAGCCCAAAGAGCATTCAAACGCTCGGTCCAAATAGGATAGCAACATATGAACTGAGCGTCTATTTAATATCTTTGCTTTATAGATCCCATTTGAGAGAAGATAGAGAGTTTCTCCATACTCCAATTTGTTGACAAGATCAAATACATTATTCCATTTCGTCATCTTGGAGTCATCTTCGCATATCAACAGGAGCGCTTGGTAGGAAGGCGTAAGGAAGCTGCTCTTTGAAATCACAGAATTCGAAAGCCAAAGCGAAAAATTTTCATAAGGGTTAACTTTTTCCTCTTCTTTATTGAATTTCAAGGCGTATTTTTCGAAGTAAAGATGATAATCCGTCTTGATAGTTGTTTCGTTTGTAAAGCTGTTCAAGAAGCCTTTGGATGCGGATTTGCATTTCTCTTGAGCTAATTGCAGAATTCTGAATATTATTTTCAATGAGAGAATAATTGAGTCTAGTTTATTCCCTTCAATCACGAGGTCGCTTGAATATTGCTTCAGCTCCTATTCGTATTTTACAGAATAAACTATTACAATTCAGCCTTATCCCAAGATATTACCTCCATTAATTCTTCATGAAAAGAAGAAGAGAAGTAGGCGCTATATTCGGAGAGTATTATATCTCGAAAGATAGCAAAGAATGCGAGCATAGAGTATCCCAAAACCGCTTGTATGGTAATTTCGCTATCGAAAAACATCCTTTCAACTAAGAAATGCAGAATATTTTTTCTCAATGAAATCTGCTTGAATTTCAAGAACCGCACGATAATTGGGTAGATTTCTGAAAACTTTGGATTCTTGTCATTAACACCGATCAGCTGGTAGATCTCAAGGTCGAAAAGTATGTTATAATTCTCTGCTTTCGCTAAAGAGTCTTTAAGACCGGAAAGCTTTTGAGTGTAGTCCGTGTAAAAGTCACTTAGCACGTAATCAGTAATTAGAAATCTCTTAATAAATTAATAATGTCATGTCATGCTCTATCAATATAAGTGAATATATATTACTTCTTTACTGACGTTTTGCTGTCCAAGAAGCGCCCAGTTGTTGTCAAGTATTTTTTTAAGGCAGATAGTCACACTGCATATTGTATTTGTAGTCATAGCGTTCAAAGTTAGGTCATATGAGCCTAAAGAGCGATTGCGAAGCAAACTCGATTGATCGAGCTTTAAATCAGTGATCTGAAAGTGCGTCTTTAATCAAACAAACTGCTTTGAGGAATTACCTTATAACCGAGCTTTATTCTCTCTGTGACAATGAATCCCGATTCAAGATCTTGGAAAGGCTGTTCAAGATATTTGAGCGTTTTAATTCTGCTCTTTCGAGATATAGGCGTCCTTCCTTCAGAATAAAGTCCTTTATCTGCCTGATAACTCAGTATCTTCTTTGAAAGTACTCTGATTTCGAGCTCATCTTCAGTTATATAAAACACAAGGAAGAAATAGAGCCATTCAATGAGCAAAGAAGGAGTAGACATATGACAGCTAATGATTTCGCTGGGTTGCTCGATGTTTCCATCAGAAAATATTTGAATAATGCGATTTTCTGGTTGGTACTGAACAAATTTCGTGTCCTCCCTCACGGTAGCTTGGTCGAAGTAAAGGAAACTATTCAAGAATTCTCCCATCCTTCGAGGCTCAAAGGCCGAATACGAATATTTTTCAAAAAGAGAGTCAATCTAGATAGAGTAAGTAAAGCAGTTAGTAATAAATAAATCGGATTACTCTATTTTCTGCAACACGTTCAAGTACAATATAATAGACGGCTCCTTCAGTGTTTTGGAGCAGCATCATCGAACTCTTTTGCCCTTTGATGATCTTAAACAGTGCGATTTCGAACGGAAATTGAAAAGCTCGCTTTGAAGAAATATTAACTCTCAAATCAGCTCTGTTTTCAATTTACTGTAGTCAAACTGTCATCGCTGATGAAGATGATATAACCTCCTTTGGCCATCACAGCTTGGTATTCCTGCTCATGAATATCGATCCATTTTTCGAAAGCTTTAAACGGGCCGATCTGCGTTTGTTCCGTTCGTTCGACCTTTTCTCTGAAGGATATTTCGTCTCCAAGATATTCATAGACATGGATCTCTGTGATCAGGTTTTTTATGCTTACCATCTGGATGTCATCAATTGTAAAACTGAAGGATTTCTTCGTCTTGAATTCTTCCGTCTTGCCGAAGATAAACTCGCTGATTGCTCTTAAAGCAAGCTTTTTTCTTTGGGATATCGTAAAAATGGAATTTGTACACAAAATCTCTTACGTAGGCTCAGCTTTGGACTGGAGGCTTTGTAAATATTTGATTGGATCATCTGCTTTGACTAGGTCCTTCCAGCTTTTGATAATAGAGTCCTCGGAGAATATAAAAATAGGGATATTGGCGAATAATCCATCCTCAGTGAGAAGGTAGAAGTGAGTACCAAGCTCATTGAGCTTGATTTCGCTGAGGACTCTGTTCTTAAAGAACTCGAAGGTGATTGTTTGAGATGATTCGTCAACCAGAGATCGAAAATTAACCGCAAATGTGTTTTTTGAGAAAAATATGATGAGGTATTCGATTGTAATGGCTTTCACGTACTGAAAATGCTTGATGCAACTGTCAGGAGGAGTGGTGTTCCATAAATTCTGAATGCTTATCATTTTGAGTGAAATCTTTCAATAAATATATTATTCTATCTGTATATTTGAGATAGATTTGGCTAATGAAATTTATTTTCTGTGTATTTTGAGAGTTTAGAGCAAAAGTGAACCAATTGTACTCTAAAGGTAATTTTTTTATGAAATGCTAAGAATAATAAGAGGGCTGAGGATGGATAAATAATCAAGAATCCGTCACGGCGCTCACTTCCTATAGTTTTGCCATGAACTCCAAAACCAGTTAATTTCAAAGGCGATTAATAAAAAGCTTAGGATTTATAAGTAACAAATTAGGACTGAGTGTTGGAAGGGGCAAAATTGCGATTGTAGAATCTCTTTTTTGAAAAGCATTTATGATATTTCTAGAAAGTTTCTCATGGAAGTAGCACAATAAGCTTGTTGAAAACATGCTTGAATAATAGACTCTTTCCCAAAAGAAGGTTGACAAAGTTAAGACAGTGAACTTGAAGGTCATCAGTTAGAATGTCGCAAAAATTGTCTCGTTTTAAAAAAGGACATATAATTTCAGCAGTTGAAAAATCACCTCTCAACACTTGTCTATTGGGGAGAGGCTGGAAAATACCAATAGACCCTATCAGCAATTGAATTGCAGTCACAGTTCCAATAAAATTATATCGATTTTGAGCGATTTTGAGTCTTTTATCTTCGTCACCTCAAGAATCTGCAACATCCGCGATTCACTTTGTGATGGAAAATTCTTAAGAGAAATCCTCTCCGCTATCGGACTCCGATCGCTCTTTTGACCTTTCACTATCAGTTCTATTATCGCTATTAAGCATTCTAAGTAGGTCAATGACGAGACCGCGCTGATTGCTATTTATTAAGTTCGTCATAAGCATCATTTTCATTGATTAATCGAACTTGATTAGAAACACGTCATCCTAACAATTTCTGACAAGATTTTTTCATGCGTCACCTCAAGGGTCTTTGACCGTTCGGAAGCACCCAGCGCACAGGAAAGTGGCAATTTTAGATAGACTACATACCATCGACGCTAGCTAGAGTTAACACAAAAAGCAGCATTTACTGGTGATACAACATCCAAAGCTATAATGTATCTTATGAGCTTCTTTAATTGATTACAAAGAACAGTTCTAACTTCCCAAAATAAACTGGTTATCAGAATAATCTCCAATTACTGTTGGATCAGGAAGAACGTTCCGCAAGAATCACTAAATCAATATTTCTGAGGCTGTCCCTGCATCATAGTATAGACTGTTGATATTTGTTGAGTTAGAAAAAATTAAGAGAATACATTCTGTTAGAATTCGAATTCTCACTACTTCGAGAATGAATGCGATGAGTGCGCGGTAAACCAGCTAATTTTGTGAAAAGAATTTCCATTTCACGGCACATCGTAGCAAACTAGCAATTCTTTAGCAAGGTCATTATTAATGTTCTCGCTAGATAAATGAATAAGATTATGGATCCTATGACCTCATTTGTCTCGAGCTTGGCAACTAATTGAATATTGGCCTTCATACTGAGGTAACAGGGAAAAAACTCTATATTTTCTGAAATAGCTCCAAAGGAAGGGAGATTTATGAACTTAAACCCCTCCAATTAGGCTAACTGCCTTTGTGCTAAGTAACCACTGGCTTCTCAGTAAGCAGATCCACTCTTTCTAAGATGTTATTTCAAGGTTTGGAGCTCTTAGCAAATTATTTAAAGCGCTTATCATGTAATCCGATTCCAAAACGTTATTCGAAGTTACTTAAATTTATGATAATCAGTGCACCTGAATTTTCAGTATTGCTTGCTTCTATATCAAAACTCTATTTTTTCTCTTCAAACTTACCCTCCATTCAAACACAATACCCTTCACTCAGAGCACGCCAATGTCCTTTCTAACCAATAAATAATTTACTTTTTGAACTAAAATAGAAAATAAAACAAATTTGTAACATCGAATCGCCATATGAATATATTGTAATTAAAGTTCAGACGATTTTTCTGAAACCTCTTTGAAATTCCGCTTGACTCTATTCCGGAGCTTAGAATTATTTCCAATTAATTCAAATTCAACACAGAAATATATCAATTCCTTTGAATCGAAGAACTTCACCTCCTCGCTTCTATAACAAGAAGAATGCTTTTGGCGATTGTACTACTAGGCTGTACAGGCAGTTCGATCTTCATGAAAATCCCTGGAAAATTGCTTTTCTGCATTTTCACTTTGAACTAAAATTAACTCTACCGAAAATCCAAATTCATGACGTCTGTGACGTAAGAAACCAGAATTTGAACATACCAAAAAGAATGAGTATCTGTTGACGTCACTAAAGAAGTTCGATTCTATTTAAACTCTCGATGTTCCATCTTCGATTATACAAACCCAATTCAAACATCAAGAGCAACTATGCCAGCCAAGGAACAAACCGAAGACAAGCAATCCAAAGATTCATTAGTCCACGATGAATCTCTTAGCAATGCCTCAGGAAATCATGGCTCACAGAAAGGAATCATTGGCAAAATCTACGATGTAGTCTTATCTAGAGAAACCGTACAGAAAGGAGTGAAGAAAATCAAAGCGACTTATCATGACGTCATCTTTGAAGGCAAGGTTCAAATCGATGGCATCAAGAGAATGAGCGAAGAGGTTTATCTCAGCACCCGAGAAAGAGTCCGAACCTGGTGCTACAGTATCACCATCTACAATCACCTCACCAGTCTCTGGCTTATAAAGAATCTGCCTCACAACGCTGACAAAATCGTGTCTTACGAAGAGTTTTTGGCCTCCTTCCAAAACTTATCAAAGGATGTCTCTCAAGAATCAGAAGATCTGGCTAGGAACTTCTACAAGCAGGCTCGAGATGTCTGGATCAACCTCAAAAACTCTGACTTAGAGGACTTGAAGCAAGCTTGCCTTTTGATTAGTGCTAAAGCCATCGCCATGGATTACAAAATCGAAGTCGAAGGCTTTTCATCGGCGCTTCTCCAATTATTTAACGCGCTTGATGGAAACAAAAAGGACATTATCTCCAACGATGCATTCTATATGCTCATCAGAAAGAAAATCGGCACTGACGCCGCTGTGAACGAGACCGAATTCCGAAGAGCCACTGACGCTTTCTACACATTCGCAAAAAGATTCGCTTTCCTAGAATTCCCTTTGACTTATGCAAATCAAGACATTCTCAAAGTCCTTGTGAAATTCGCCAAAGAAAAGCTTGATATTCTCGGTGAAGTTTTCCTTACTAGAGTCGACAACCTTCTCAATCTGGCGATCAATAAATTAGGCTATGAGTATCAGGATCAAGAGAAAGGAGAGCCAATGACCTTGTTGGATAGATACAATGTCATATTAGAGAAGATAATGCTCGTAACGAATCAAACGTACAAGACCTCGAAGCTTGCGATTCAAAGCTCTGGCACTTACCAATACCTCGACAAGCACGTTCATTTCGAAAACAGATACAACGATTTGGTCCTGGTCTCTCAGTATGTCTACGAAGCAGCTGTTTTTGCGGTTACTCCAGCTTACAAAGCAATCAATTTCACGTATAACAAAGTGCTGAAGGAGTACGTGTTTGCGATCGCTGAGATCAGCTATGGAATCCTAAAGCACAACCTTGCCCATTTGAAGGAGAAATACGCGGTTCTTAAGGACGCTACGATCAACCTGAAAAACAACATTCTTGAAATCCGCATCAACAAAGAGACTTTCGATAACCTGACCGCTATGGCAAAGACAGAACTTGCGCTGTTTTATGCTGAAGTTAAGTCGCTTGACTATGACAAACTCAAAATTTACGGAAGTTTAGCTTATAATAAAGCGAAAGAAAGAGTCAAAGCTCTCACAGGCTGTGGAAGCAATACGGAGTCTAAGGAAGAAAAGCAAGTTGATGAAGCGAAGAAAGACCAAAAAGAGGAGAAAAACACTTAATTTTATTTTGTGAGATGTGTTAAATTCCTTTCAAATAAGATAGCCTCTTTCGTAATTCACAATATGTTTTATAGAGCCTGTGTGTGTGTGCTTTTTTGTTTTTTTGGCTTTCCTTTATCGTAATTCCGCATTAATGTAAAAGCAGAGATTTGCTATTGTAAGCGGAAATATCATTTTACCAGAAAAATGGATTGACTCTAGGCGAAAAAAAAAGTAGAAAAAAATATTATTTGATTAAAGATATGAAGCAACCCGACAGCAACTTCTCACTATATTGAAATATTAATGAGCTATATACTGGTATATATATATGGAAGATTATTGAAGAAAAAAAAGATTCTCATAGAGATCTGCTGTTCTCTGAATTGGGATATCTATTACTAATTACATTTGTCTTAGAACCATTTTTGCCCGTCATCATAAGAATGAGAGCTATGGGGGTCTTGCTCAGTATTCATTTCGCTTTTGACCTCTTTAAGCTCTTTGTGCATATCGTTGAGTTGCTCTTTAATTGTGTCAACGTCTTGGAGGGCTGTTTGGAAATCTTTCATCGTGCTCTTCCTGAGTTCTAAAGTCTTAACCAAGCTATCTCGAGCCTTGGTGAAATCATGTCCAGAGTCCCTGGCCAGAACTACAGAATCGTCTAGCTGACGAATGGACCTTTTCAAATTCTCAAATTCTTCAATCTCTGTGGACACTTTTAGCTTCAGCATATCAAGTTTAAGGATCTTTTCTGTGATAGGTTTCTTAATCCTCTCGTTTTGAGCCGCCAGCACGTTTCTTTCGGCCATAATTTTCCTAATATCGATTTCAACGTCCAGAATCTCGTCGGTATTAATCATCTTTTGCATTTTTTCAATCAGCACATTCTGCTCTTCAATGCGATTTCTGAACATCTCACTCGCTGTTCTTACAAGGAAATATCGCTGTTTCAGTATTTTGTTTTCTTTGGCTAAAGGCTCGAGAGAATCGACCTTTTTCTGCAGCATCTCGTTCTCCTGGGACCTCTCATCAATTGCTTTTTCCAGGATTTCCTTGTCTCTTTGTAACTCTTCCATTTTTGCAAGTAATGGGGGAATATATTCTCTGTATTTATGGAGCTCCTCAGAGATCTCAGCGAGCTCTTCCTTTAGCTTTGGAATCTCATCATCTTGGCTGGTGTGTGCAATTGACACTGATTTTAATCTGTTGATTTCTGCTCCTGCGCTCTTGACCTCTGATTCGAGCTGCTGATTGTGTGTTTCTAGTTCTTTAAGTTTATTTCTTAAAGTCTGGATCTGAGAATCTGTCGCTTTAGCGGCTTCAAGCTGAGTTTTATATTTGGAGTTCTCTTTCTGGAGCATTGAGACTTGGAGTTTTAAAGAATCTATCTGCTCCAAGAACTCGTTTCGTATGGTTTCTTCCCGAGAGGCTGTGGCTGTAGCCACTTTGGAGGTGAGGAAACTCTGGTTTGCTGAATTAGGTTTTGAAGATTTCGGAAATATATCAACGCCAAATGGAGTATCTTGCTTTTGAGCTCTGGATTTTTCCAGAAGGACTCTCAATTTCTCGTTAATTTCAAGCAGTTGCTCTACCTTCTTGAAGGAAAACGTCCGCTCGGTGTTCACGAGTGAATTGTTTTCTTTGATTAGTTCTCTGTTGATCATAGTTAAGCGGTCGAGTTCTGCGCATATGGTCACAAAATGTTCATAAGAAATCTCTCTGTTGAATATACTAGGTAAGGAACAAGTAGGAGTGAGTGTTTACTGAGGAACAGGGAGCGAGATGGCATGACTCCCAGTGCGTCGATGCGTGGCTTTGGTTAGATCTAAATTCAAACGGTTTATTTTCATGTCGGAATTAGCAAATAATTTTTTATTGATAGGGTTTTTAGCTGGATATTTATTTGAGAATCTTAGATTCATTCGAATTTAATGAGCCAAAATAAGCCTTCACACTCCGGATTTCGTAGTCCTTTTCTTGTCGTACAAATCACTTACGACAGATGAAAATTAAAAAGTGCTAAGGATCAGCTGTGGGTTTTAAGCGTAGTGCTTGTTAATCGGGGATCAGTCTAAATTTTTTTTCATTGAGTTTAATTGTAAGCCCCATTATGTTTATGTTTGGAGTTGAATAGCATAAGCATCCAAAATTCATCGCCTGAGGAAATGAGTTTAAAAAAACAAACCTCATATTTTCTAAAAGAAGCCTGGATGAAGACGCTCAGAAATAATAATGACCCGCGTAATAAATTTTATTTATTTTAATATCGGCAATAAAATTTAGATTTTGATATTCCTTTTTTTTTTTAAATGAGCAGCAAACCAATGAATGAGAAATGGTCTACTATTTCTTCAAATTTGTGAAACGTTGCCATTATAATTTCTTTGAACCTTAGCCTAAAGTTTTTTAAAGCTTGTTCTGAGTTTTAGAGAACACTTTCCCTCCAATTCCTAATCAATTTTCTGATGAGTGTATTAGTAAGAGATAATCTTTCCCATATCACCCTTAACAAATGCTTAGAAAAGTAGTCATCCAATAGAAAGCGTCGAAAATACTTATTTAATGGGAAAGAAAATAGTTATATTATGAAGCATCTCCAATTTTTCTTCCAAAATAATTTGTAAGTGGTTTCAAAGACAATATTACATACAATACATCCATTCACATAAAACTTAACCAAATGAGGATTCTTTAGAATCTGCTACAAACATGATCGCATTTGTATATTGATATATTAAATTCCGCACAGTTAAATACTCCTTCGAAAACACACCCGTAACATCAAGATTGTTCCCCTCCTATGCCAAAAACTGTGTTAGCGATGCTCGAAATTGATACCAATCAATACCTTCTTTATGAAGACTTTATCATAGCATACCAGTCCTCCATTAGCGAATTTCACCTATTATTATTAGTATCGTGAAATAATCCATTGCATTGCTGTATTCATCATACCTTAACTCCATTCTGCTCAAGATACTGTTTGCATTCAGGTATAGAAATCTTGCCCAGTGACGTATAGTAAGGTCCTTCTGGAGGGTTATCGTCAGCCTCGGAGCTATCTAACGTGTAGATTGTCTGAACAGAATAGATTTTTTTTTATTCATCGCCATATCATTGAACTTACGCTGCCTTTCGCCTTGGTCGCCTTTACCTCATAGAAGCATAAGCGAGAGATATCTATAGAATCGGCATCCCAGGTTCGGCTATACGCACCATTAAGCATCACGCTCGGCTCGACCTAGTCATTGATAAAAAACAGTGTGTGAGGAAATCGCAAATACTTGTAAAATATCATCGCCAAATTCAAGCTCTAAAGCGTTTTTATTCATCATTTCTTCTTTTGCAAGGTTCAGAATCTTCGTTGATTTTTCCAATAGACCCAAGGCATCCTGCATGAGACAATTTTAGTATCCACTGCAACAATCATTGCTTTCTACCTTAGGGATTTCACCTTGCCCGCTTTGCATCACGAAGAGAGCACTAGGTGAAAAACTTTTAATAACTTTCACAGCAGCGTTAGGATCTGAGAGCCCATTATAAGGAATGCATGCGAACTTTATTTTCTGAGAGTGCGTCGACCACACGTTCTTATCCGTGCTACTATATATCACACAAATAGATATTTAATATTTATCGCTTGGACCGTGCATTTTACCTATGGAGTTTCAGCGTATCTTTGATTTCGAAAAACGTTTCGTCAATTCCACCAGCGAAATTCATCATATGAGCCTTTGGCTCCTCAAGCAGACTAGCCCTGCGGAATATTTCCAATTCTTCTGGAGCCAGAACCTGAAAGTCATGTTTTTTCAGTTTCTTGATTCAGATAAGTCTTATACTTCTCCATAGCTGTTAATTTGCGTGGGAGGATCCTCAAAAGGGAACATTGGGAATATCTTATTGTCTCGTTGACTGCGAGTCGTGGTGGTTACAGCAGAAGGTTCCCGAGTCATAATTGTATCTACCGTAGCTGAAATTAGATCGTTTGCGCTCTTCATGCCGTTAGTTCTATCATCTTCTGACAGACATTTGCTTTTGATTAATGAGATCAAGCCTCGGTCAATCAACTGGTTCTATGTAATAATTGAAAGAGCTCGCTAAATGACAAAGCATATAAAAACAACTTTAGGAGTAAGTCCATCGATCGTTCTGAAGGTTCCCACAGATATCACTTGAATATCTTTATTCGTTGCTGCCAACATGTTCATAAGATTCTATGATACAGCGAAGCATGTTATATATTTTTATATAATTCAATTTATTATAGTTTCTTACATTTCCTTGCCCATATTTTAATGTCGCTTCGTTAACGATGAAGATTGAAGACGCAGGGTTTTTGGGGATTTTTTTTGGATGCGTGATGAAAGATATTTTTTCTTCTCCTTTGCTCTCAGTCGATTTCTTTAGTTGCTCAAATCTGGATTTCAGCGGGTGTTCACCGGTAAGATGGAATGTCAAAGAGAGCTCTTGAGACATGAATTCAACCAAAGTCTGCGCAACTTCCAAAAAGCGCCTTGTAAACAATGTAATAATTATTATTCACTCCTGACGCTTCAAAAAAACCTGCAGTTATGCAACACATAGCACGCGCCTGCCCAGGTCGGATTATCTCTGGCTATTCCTCCGATTATATATGCAACTTCATACATCCTCGAGCTTGTGCTGCACGATAACACGATATTGTTTTCTCCTTTGATCACGAATTGCTCAATCGTCGCACGGAGACCCGATTCGAATTCTTTTAGCGGCATTTGAGGGTATAGCAAATTGTCCTCGTTCATGATGCACAAGTCGATGTTTTTCTTTGATTTTAGATTCTCCAAGTCCATTCCTTCTAATAATCTGATAGAAAAATTAGTACAAAACCTATTTAATTCTGCTTCACTTTTCCCTTGAGTGATTGAAGTTCAACATATAGATAAATTCCCGTTGATTGTATTTGATGCTCCAACCTGACGCTGCGAAAGCGTTTCCAACAGCAAACGGATACAGTTCCAGGGTATTACTACCAACTAGTTTTGGGTTAGGACTGCTGCGAAGATTGGGTTTACAGTTCATGTTTAGGAGCTGCTTGGCTCTCAGGTACTCCACGTTGTCAAATATTTTTGAATAGTACTTATAGATTCCTCCGAACAGTTCGCTCTCATCCTGCAAAATTTCGCCCAGACGTGATAAAGTGAAATCGAAGAGGTCAGTCAACCCGATGTTGAACGCGGAAGTAGGGAAAGAAGAGAATATTTTTGCCTGAGCGACCAGTTTTAGTAAATGGAGAATTTAAAGAATGCGTACATTGATTTTGTATTTCATAATAAGAAAAGGAAGAGCTCCGATGTAGTGAGGATCGCTGCGAGAAAGCAAAATCAAATCCAGTTTTTCCAGGAGTCTAAATTGGTGGTTAACGAAATAATGAGCAGGAATCTACTTTTCGTAGGGTTGGTAAGGGGTAAGATCAAGATTTTCATTAATTCCGCAGTCTATTTTGAGTGAAAAAGGAATGAAAGTGAAAACTTGCTACCTATCATCACATAGCAATCGTCGAACCTAAGCACGCTTGCGACTGCACGGTGCTCGTGGAAAGTTGAGATCTGAATCAATTCGAATTTCATTGTGTGGGAAAAATATCTTATTTGTGTGATATAGAGGGTAGTTTTCTCTATTCAATTAATTAATCAAAAATTCGAAATCAGGTCAGCATCGTAAGAGTAAGCTATTATAAAATGAAAATATGAGAAACTAAATTTTTTCTCAGAAGAATCATCTGAAATAGCTATTATGACCCACCTAACCCTAAAAATACATAAAAATCTACATAAAATTGAAAGCAATTTCTATTAATCAGAGTATTCTACTTCATAATGTAATCTTCCGAATATAACTTTCTATATTCCACAAATTTCAAGCGCTGGCTATCTGCTCTCTTATCAAGTAATCGAGTTTGTTACAACAGAGTGCTTGTATATATAGATGTATATAGTTATACCTGTATGCTCAGACGAACAAAAACAAATGCAAACTAGCCAAGCACAGAAAAAACTTTTTATAGTTCTTCTATCTTAAGATTGGAAACTCTTTCATCTGGATGCTTCATCTTTTCCGAAGCTGGAATATGTTGACCAACATACTCACCATTCTGCCAATACCCTTCCACGAATCTGTCTCCAGTCTCGTAGAGTTTACCTTTCCCATGCTGCACTCCGCCTGCCCATTCACCTTCGTATTTCGCTCCATCAGCCCAAGTATAAGTACCGAAACCGTATCGATGACCTCCAATAAACTGTCCCTCATATTTGTCGTTGTCGCTATCAACATACACTCCTTCTCCCCAGAAAACTCCATTCTTCCATTCTCCTTCGTATCTGGCACCGTCATTCCAGGTCATAACTCCATAGCCGCTCTTCTTCCCGTCTTGATATTCTCCAACATACTTTCGCCCATCAGGGTATGTTGTTACTCCTTCTCCCTCACGTGTGTCGTTTTTCCAAGTTCCTTCGTACGTTTCTCCACTCGCGTATTTAAATTTCCCGGTTCCTTCTCTCTTGCCCTCAACTACGTCACCTTCGTACTCTTCTCCATTTGGCCAAGTAATTTTAGCCTTGCCTTGCTGCACTTGTCGCTTCCATTCTCCGAAATAGTTGACTTTGTCATACCCGTACAGCTCTCCGTATCCCTCTCGGAAATTATCAACGAAATCGCCGACGTATTTTGATCCTTGTTTGTCTATTGAAGTTCCCTTGCCATTTCTCAAGTCTTTCTTCCAGTTTCCTTCATAAGTGCTCCCATCAGCATCGGTATACTTTCCCCATCCTTCTTTCATTCCTGCAACGAAATCTCCCTCATACTTTGCTCCATTATTATAGATTAGTGTGCCTTTTCCATGCATAGCGTTTTGTTTCCATTCTCCTGTGTAAACATAGATATCTGGGAGTGTATAGGTTCCAAAGCCATACTTCATATCGTTTTTGAAGTCTCCTACGTACTGGCTCCCATCAGCATCAATAAATGTAGCTTTGCCTGCTCTCATGTCATCTTTCCAGTCTCCTTCATAGAGTCTGCCGTCAGGCCAAGATTGTTTGCCAGTTCCATGCTTTTTGTCCTCAAAGTACTCACCTTGATACACTCTGCCGTCTTTATAGCGGAAGGTCCCGTATCCATGGCGCAATCCATTAACGACATCACCAGTGTATTGCCCATCCTTTAACGTTAACGTCGTTTGTTGTGTGCTCTCCTCAGTTGAACTTTCAGCTAGAGTGAAAGCGGTCATGGAAACACATAGTAGAAGTAGAAAGAATCCTCGGATCATTTGCTTTCTAAAGTTGATCTATCACTTAAAAAATTAAGTTGAGTTTATTTAAGATATCTGCAATTTAATTAAACTGAGAAAGTAAAACTCATCTTTTTATAAGCAAGATACTCATTATTGGATACTCATATATTCATAGTTAATGAAGAATTCGTTTGGATGAGCTAATCTTATACAGAATCTTTAAATAACACCTAACTTGTATAAAAAGAGACGAAGGAGTGATATGCTGCAAAAGTAAAGCAAAAGGTCGAAATTTTTGTTAATTTAAGCTGTTCAGATAATATTTTCTCCTAGCTGATACGAAATAAGGCTAAAATTATCAAAAGTTAGGAAGTATTATCCCTTCCCTTCCTCTTGCATTTAAAAGAACAGCACAACCGTTACAATTCACAATAATTTGGCTCTTCAAGATCAATAGATTCATGAGATCAGTTCTTTAAGATTATTTAAACTTAGGCAGGTAAGAAACATCATTAAGAGAAAAACTATCGAGACTAACCGTGCTTCTAAAATTTATTTATCATCAACGAACTAGCTCTCCCTTCATCATCAGTTTCCTTCCATTGATTGCTCGTTTCCTTCCTTCGGCTGCTCATTTCCTTCCGTCGGATGTTCGTTTCCTTCCTTTGGCTGCTCGTTTCCAATCTCATTCGAAGTATTTTCAACCGCAGCATTATCTTCGTTGGCCTTCCCGTTAGCACCTTCAGGATGATGTAAATTGACTCCTAATGATTCAATAAGTTTTGCGGCCTCTTCCTTCACTTCTTCAGGCAACGTTTCACCATTATTTTTATCCATTGAGACGTCGCCCTCTAATAACTCTTGTTCTATCTCTTCTTCAATAAGATAGGTGTTAGTTCCTGTTTTTATCCTTTTCTCTTTCTTCTTGTCCGATCTGTCTCTCGCGAGAGTTTTCTTGTTCAAACTCAGCTCGATTAAACGAATCGCTGCATCATGGATTTTCTCCCAATCCTCTTTCTGCTCTTCTTGGTTATCTCGGATAATGAGCTCTTCAATTTGATCTTTGATTTTCTGCAGCGACTCAATTCGCTCGACTTGCTCATTCTTCAGCTTTTCTCTCTCAAGGTCGTTTTCTGCCTTCTCCATTTTGGCTTTAAACTCGACATCTTTCTCCAAAGACTCTCCAATTTTCTCCAACATCTCACGCGCACTACCTAGTAGCGAAAAGGTCTCATAGTTAAGTTTATAGCAGAAGATCTCGCAATAAAACAGATAATCTCTGCTAATAATCGGGACTTTAAGCTTCTTTGCCTCTTTAGTTTTGGAAGTAACTTTATAATTTTTAGCCATCAGCAACGTCGTGTTATTATCCAATTCCTTCTGAATTGTCCCTCCAAGTTTCTCCAACGTGCGGCCTTCCGTAGTGTTCGCTAAATCGACATTTGATTTGAATAGACCAGTAAATACCGCTCTGACATCCGTTAAAAGGCTTCCTCTAATAGACCGGTAAACTTTATAAGTAGTCACCTTTTTTCCTTGGTCCTTCAATTCATAAAAAATCGAATGCACTCTCCTAAGCAAATGCTTCATGAAATAGAGATAAGCGTCAGATCGCCGTCTAATTTTAAGACTGGTGACAGCGGGTTCTCCCATCTTTGGCCTCTGTCCTTTTCTTTCGAAGTAGTAAAAAGGCTTTGTATATACCAAGTTTTTGCACTCTCCCCACACTTCTTGATGCAAATCATCCAGAATCAACGCAATAGAATTATCAAAAGGAAGCACGTGCTTTATATCCTTAGTCGCTAGGGTGCCGGTGTCATCACGGGAAATAATCCTATCGATCTTGATGATGTCGTAATGGGGATCGATTAATCTGCAAACTGAAAGCGCGTATGGCTTTGTTCCTTTGGTGTAGATCCAAATTTCATACAGCTTGGAGAGTTCCTGTAGAAACTCGAGTAAAAACGGCCGTAATTTCACATAGTAAGGCTCGGAATCTAACAGATTTATATTTCCTGCTTCCAACTCGTGTTTTAGGTCATCCATTTCGGATTGGCTGCGAATTTCCATAGCGTGTATGAGAGTGTTATCCAAATCGAGGATAAGGAGCAATTTTCTCGCGCTAAACAGGCGTTCAAGGAGTATAGACTCCTCTTTTTGGGCCCTCTCGTGGTTGAATACAAAGGTCATCCCAGCCTGCATCATCTGAAAGTCTGTCTTGGCTTGCTCATCTTCGGGTTTTGATTCGATTTTCTCTCCACATGTTGTACATAGTCCCGCGAGTCTCTTTTCATGAGTACATGGTTGAAGGGTGATGAATTGACTGGGGTTTAGATTCTCAGCGTCAACTGGAGTAAACGCTTTGAAGACGCCTGCATGAGGTGACACAAGTTTCTGCGTTGATTGAGTTGATTTATTGATAAATGTGGCGACGATGTCACCCTTTCTTATGAAAGCCCCTGGTCGCTTTTTAATTACCACTGAGGTTAACTCCGCATCTTCTGGAAGAGCAATGTATTTGTATAGAGGTTCAACCATAGTGGTGACGGTAAGGATTTAGACAATTTTTTATTTAAAAATTGATATTTTTCAGCAAAAAAGGGCTATTCTAAAAGGAAAATTAAGCAAAAATCTAGAGAGATGCAAGGATTGCGTTGGAAAAACATTGTATAATCATTCTCCTCATCTGTGAAAAGCTGCTTGATCTAATGGTAACATTATATACCAGCAATCGAGTATGGTGATGATTAATACTCAATATGAAAGAAGAAGAAATTAGAAATCAGAAGCATGTAGACAACTAATTATATTTAACACTATCAATTAAATGAAATCTCAATTCCATTGAGTAGCTTGCACGTTTTATAACTTCAGGAGACCTGATAATGTTTCATCCAAATTTTTATAATAGCCTAACAAAAGCTTTAGTGATAAAATTGAGGACTCTTTGAGTTTCCTATATGGTTTGAAATCGAATTACGATTTCCAAACCAAGAGTAAAAAAACATGGAATGATTCATCCAGCGAAACCCTAAGCGCTTGATACCTGCATATCTCGCAATTTTCGTTCTATAAGCTCTTTGGTTATTGGTTTCACAAGCACTTCTGACATACCAGCCTCTCTGTAATGAAGATGCTCTTTGGTAGTCACTACCCCAGTTACTCCGATGATCGGGACGTCAGTTATTTCGCCTGTTTTCGCCTTTTCTTTTATTATTCGAGCTGTTTGCGCGCCGTCAAGTCCAGGCATATTGCAATCCAACAGCACGAAATCATACTTGAAAGGACTTGATGTGAGCTCTCGAATTGCATTCTGTCCATCGAACACTCCAGTCACCTTATAGCCGAGCTTCTCCAAAATAATCCTCATCGCGGCAACATTATAGGCATTATCATCAACTACAAGAACTTCGATCTGTCTTTTCTCGTGGCTTCGTAAAAACGGTCGAACAGACGAAATTCCTTCGATTGATAAGTTATTTGGACTAGTAATCTGCATTGAGTCTAGTAGCCTTAACTGCTTGAGTCTTGGACTTCCAGAAATGATTTTCTGAGAGCTCCGAATCAAAATTTCATCTTTGTTTTCGGAGAAAATATGGGAATCACTCAGTTCCAAGTTAATTTCAGAATTTATCCGCAATTTTTCTGAAATATTGGCATTCACATACTGAGAATACAGCAAATCATTCTCAATCGGAAGATAGAATAGAAAAATGGCACCTTTTCCGAACTCACTTTCGACGACAAAGTTGTTATTGCTGTAAGGATTCAGCCGCTTTAGCAGATCTTGACAGATGTTGAGACCGAGTCCAATTCCATTTCTAAATAAATAATTAAAAAAATTTTTGATTGGATCCCATCTTACTTATTAATCTCGTGGTCGTCGTGTTCTATCCTCCCATAACGTTTAAATAATTTAGGAATATCATCTTTTTTAATCCCGATCCCACTATCTTGGATACTGAACTCGACAAACGAATGCTCTTGGAAAGAAACTTTCCGTAGTAAAACTTTTACAAATCCAGCGCTCGTAAATTTGATTGCATTGGTTAGAAGGTTGATCAGTATCTGTTTCAGTCTGTTAGGATCAGTTTGTAAAATCTCTGGTACTCCGTCTTCAAGCTCAAATCGCAGGCTGATCTCTTTTGTGGCAGCTTGAAGCTTCAACAATGCTAGCGTCTCTTTAATAAGTTTAGGTATCTCCACATTTTCAAACGCAAGCCGGAGCTTTCCGTCCTTTAGCTGGCAAAAATCTAGCAGGTCATTTGCGAGGAGAATAAGAAAGGAGCAGCCACACTTCGCGATCTCGAGCTCCTCTTTGAGATGAGTGGGAAAATCTAGGTCCATCTCAATCGCTTGAATCGTTCCCACAATTGAATTCAGAGGAGAGCGAAGGTCATGCGACACCGTTGCGATGAGAGAATCTTTGTAAGAATTTAGACTTTGAAGTTTACTATTGAGGAGATTTGTGGTATTATCATGAAAAGTGATTAGCTGGCAAGTCTGTTGTTTCCAAGGGATTGTCTGAATGTGAATGTGGACTTGAAGGTCTTCGTTTTTTGTATGAATAACGGCGTTTGGTATGGTTAATTCGATGAGGTTAGCTCGAAATAAATACGAGCTTGAGAGTAGATCAAGCAGTGATTGTTTAGCCTGCAATTCCCCCTCAGAATTCAAGGCTGAGTTTTGAATTTTCATCAACTCATCAAAACTTTCATTTAGATTTTCTGAGCCAGGAAAACTAATTTTCGTAGAGTTAAATATGCGGAGAATCTTCTGGCTTGAGTTGAAGTCTTCGCAGTCAGAAAGTCCGAATTTCGAAATGAATTCATTACTGCAGAATTCCAATGTCATCTTTTTATCGAAGATCACCAGGGGAGTCTTAAGGTACGTTTTCACAAGATTTTCGCACTCCACGTCATGATTGGCTGTTTTAAAAATTTCTTGAACTAATACCAGGCGGTCTTTCTGACGTAAATAAATCAGAAAGTTCATCAATATCAACATACCGATCAATAAGCCAAGCTGCCAGCCGGGATCATGACAATAAAATCTGATTATTACGTACAGATAATTCACAATAAACATCACACACTGCACTCTCCAATCTGAATAGAAGGTGATGAAGGTTCCAATGATGAAAGATATTATGTATCCTATGAAAAATGTCCTCGCTATATCACCTAGATCCAGCTTTTCATTCGCCTCGCTGCCCCAGAAGAATTCGGCCTCAATCACAAATATCGTGGCTAGTAATGCAAGTGTAGTGCTGATTATTTTGAGGACGGGTCGAAATTTTTTTAACTTTTCGTAGAGAATATTGACCACTATGAACAGAAATACCAAACTCCAGCTTAACAATGAACAGACAAGAGCAGGGTTAAGTCTGGAGTCTTGATTATTTCGGTATTGGGCCATTTGGATGGTGAGGCGAATCGAATAGAGACTCATGAATGCTGTAAATAGCTTGAAATTGTAAAATGGAGAGAGAGTTTTGGAGTGGCGTTACCTTCAAATAGTGAGGAAAATTAATGGACAGCTTCTGCTCAGCTTGCAACTGAAATTTAGGATCGAGCTGGTTTGGGTTTGGCTGAGGATTTGACATTAACTTTATATGGATTTTGAAAATCTCACGGTGTTATAAAAAAGGATAAAATCGCACTGATACATCGATTTTCATTAACAATACTAATTGAACGATTGAGAATTGTTCTCAGGATTGAATTCTACCTTTCAAAAAAAAATCTGAGCCTCTGAGGGAAAAATGATTTAATACTCTAAAGCGACCTCGCTTGGTCACCTCTTCATGAATTAACATGGCTTCATGCGCTTGACGCGCGAAAACAGCCTAAAATTGGGTCTCGCTGTGAGGTAAAAGTCGATTAGAGACGATATTACCAAATATTCGAAATAATCATATCAATTCAGCTAATTGAGCAAGGTTAACCGGAAGGGTTGCGTCTGGCTTCGACCCTTGATTTGATTTGTGAAGAAGTGAAGAATTATCGAATGGCATCTTCATCCATCGATTAATTATATGATATATATATTCTCATATTCAAAATAAATGCATGTTTTCACGATGCTAGAGCTAATTCATTGGAATCTTCTTCTCAGGTCCCCGGAACGGAAACAAACGAAGCATTCAAAAAGTATCCACAAATTATATTAATTATCGAGAACTCATAATTCTACTAAAGCGAATAAGCGAATATGATGAAGCTACCTAGTCCAGATCACTAATTTCGGTCTTCATTCTACTGTTGGAGCCTATAATAGAGAATTAACTTAGTCATCTTTTTGATCAAATCCTCTTCTTCTTTAAATGTCCGATAATTCCGTAAAGGTAAACAAAGCGAAATTTTGCATTTGTAAGGCAACGTGAACTAGTCATCTGCATTGCTTGATATATCGTCATATGATCAGCCGGTTTAAGGCTTTTGAGGCAATATGCGAGGAACTGGAAAATGGTGTCCTGCAATCATTCCATGGTTGAATACTCATCAATTGGATTATTCCTCGAATTCGACCGAAGCTGGGAGAATGGTGTTTTATATGAGAGTTTTGATCATGATTGCGGGGAAAATCCAGATTGATATGCTAATCAAATTTCTAATCTATTGAATACTGATAAGTTCTTCATTTCTGAGTTGACCCCGGACCAATGCAAATAAAAGTTCAAAATTTCTCTATGCGCTCACAGTCCATCCATATTTACTCTCGGAAGTCAGGCTTATTGAAAACCGAATCACGTGCAATTTTTTAGTAGTGTTGGTATATTCGGTCAACAGAATATGGGAAGTCACATTGGAAGCCGACCATGTTATTGAGACGAAGAGCGAAGCGATTTCTTCCAAAAGGAAGCGAAGGTATAGAGGTTTCATAAACCTATTTAATTAAATTTTGGCTCAAGGTTGATAAATCTACTGGGAGTTATTTTTTACCTCAACATTAAATAAAAACGTAGCTTTCTATCTGGGTGTTTAGTGGTCGTCTACCTTACTGTTCTCATAAAACACAAACAAATTGGTTAAAATCTTCAACGAGCTGTTGAAATAGCTCTAAAGCCGGAAATGTGGTGTCATCGTCTGAATTAGACTTCAAATTTCAATTAGTTATGCTGTACTATGGGAGAATGTTTATCAGCTTCTCAGGTTCTGCGAAAAAAGCCTCAAGGGCAGAATGGATCTCTACTCTGAATAACTTTAATCTCATTCAAAAAGTGCTATATCTTTCTAGAGGAATAATAAAAGCAAGGGCAATAGCCTGAGTGATGAGTTGTCTTGAGGTTAGAGACGAAGCATCTATTAGTTTACGATTATAATTGCATACAACCATTTGCTGTTGAAAATGGGAATGCTATTTAGATTAAAAAAAAAATCCAGCAAGCATTCATTTCTGCTAAGCTAAAAAATGGTTCTTCATACCGCACCATTGTTGAGATTCTCTCTTTGAGATATTAACCCTGAGGATTCTGAAACTCATTTCGAATAAAAGTCCATTTTTTCAACGATATATAATATAGATCCATAGAAATTCACCTCGCAAAGTCTGATGATTCTCAATATCAACTTTCCACTAGATTTCAAAATCATTATGATGCTGAGGCATTTAATAGCTTTCTTATGTGAATTTTTTTATGAAGCTTGAAATCCTCACAATAAAAACACAACAAACAGATTAAATCTTAATCAATAAGTGCTCAATTCCGCAAAGGAAATTTGCATTTAACAGATGTGCTCGGACTCAAAGCCTGAGTGGGATTTACTACCAGAAGACGACATCAATGAGCAAACATGCATTGCGACTGGCATCGCTTCTCTCGAGCCTAAAATGGATATGTTCACAATGATGCTTCGGAAAACAAAAAGTTATTTCCTAAGCAGCCGGTACCTAATTTGTGACTTTCCACAAGTTGTGGTTGTTGAAAATGAGAGCTTCACTTCTCGAACGCTTCCTTCCTTATTGAATAAGCTTGGTTATACTTCGGCAGTTTACTCAACAAGAACTCAGGCTATTGATGAAATGAACGAATATTGGAGAAATCATGGGATCGATTGCTCTGATTGCAAAGGGATGAGACTGATTATCATAGACTATAATCTCGAGAACTCTGAAACTGGGAAATTTTCGTTACAGCTGAAAAAACTAATTAGTAAAGGAGAGCTACGAGAAGTTCCGCTAATCGCTTGCACAGCCTATCCTGATATAATTTATAGTGAGAGTTTCAAAGAGTCACAGTTTGACGATGTGCTTACAAAACCCATTGGGATGGAGAAGCTTCAAGCCATTGCAACGCAATACTTAGAAGCTGTTTAGAAGCTCCGAAAATCAATTTTCAATCTTGTTCGTAACCCTTCCGTTCACGTCCAGCACTCCAGCAACCGTCAATTTATTGCAGTTGTGAACAACTCGATTTAGTTAATTACGAGCAAACAGCTCAATACCAAGGATTTCTATTGTACGAAGTTTTTGGGTTAGATTTTGTGATGCTTATATGAAAACTGCTTATTAAATTTAGATGACATGTAGCTAGCTCTACGTGTATAGAGATTAATGTAATGATATTATGATCTATCATGTGCATATTGATATATATTGTGATTATTAACTGAGTACCAAAATATCCTAACTAATTAATTCATTCATTAGTCTAAGGGAGCCCAAATGAATAGTTTTTTTGAAAAATGAATCTTTTTTCATAATAGACTTAGCCGACCCTTCGAACAGCTTCTTAATTGCCATAATTTTGGAATTAACTAAATTCCAATTCAACTAAGAAAGCATACTCATACAATAAAAATTACTCCAATGATAAAATCGATAAAAGCTTCCGCCAGGATTTTCTGCATTGTTCAGCGTCGTGTTGCTACGAAATACCGAGTTCAACTCCAAAATTCTATTCACTATGCCAATCCACTTGGTATCTATCCATTAACTTACAATTTTTCTACGAAAAAGCCTGACATCAACAACAACACCGGTATCGATAAAGCTCGGAAGCTGGAATACGATGGAGTCAATCTGCTAAACGAAAACAAAATACAAGAAGCAATCGCATTTTTTGAAAATGCTCTTGGAATCAGGAGTCAGGCAACCAAAGAGGATAATATCGAAATGCCACAGCTATATGACAGCCTATATCACATATTGTCTCAGTCTAGCGAATTAGAGAAGCTGCTCGCTTTGGAGAAACACCGTCTTGAGATAATTTCAAAGCAGTTCGGCGATAACAGCCCTTCCTATGGAAGTTGCTCTAAAAATATTGGTCATGTTCTCAACCTTCTCAAACGATACTCTGAAGCCAAGGATTACCTATCAAAAGCCTCTCAGGTACTCACAGCTACATCCTCGAAGACCTACGAGCATGCAATTGAGCTTGAGGCGCTCTCTGCGGACCTCCTGTTATGTGGACAGTTCAAAGAGGGCCTGAGCGTAAGCCTTCAAGCTTGTCAAATTTTTAATGAGTTAGAGAAAACTCAGCCAGAAAAATCCCCTGCTGCCAACGCTGCAAATGCGTTCTTAAACCTAAGCATAAGTTTACACTCCTTAAAGGAATTTGCCCAAGCCAAGGAGGCTGCTCAGCTCTCAGTGCAGTACTTCAAGCGGTTGAGTTATAGCCATGAGGATTATCCAGGCGCTTTATTGAAGTTAGGTCAGGCGTGTGTAACTTCAAATGACATTGATGCTGCTGAAAGTCATTTAAATAACGCCTTAGAGTTGCTGGTCGCAAGGAAGGATCCGAGACCAATCGACAAAGTGAGAATAGCTGAAACTTTGGATTTGCTAGGAAGAGTTTATTTCCTCAAAGCTGAGTATGAAAAGGCTCTTGGATATCAAAAGAGAGGCTTTGGCATGCTACGGCAGATTTATGGAGATGATGAATTTTTTGTGATTGTTTCTCAATTCTATATTGGGAAAAATTATTTGATGCTCGAAAGGTATCCCGAAGCGTTAGCTGTTTATGAAAAGGTTTTATCAGATCTGTTACGGCTCAAGATCAAAGATGGAGAGGTCGTGAATGTATACTGCGATATGGGAACTGCTTTGTATCATTTAGGCAGAAACAAGGAGGCTTTAGAGAAACTGATTGAGGGAATGAATATCTCTAATGAGGTGGGAGGAATAGATCAGTCTCAGTTAGCCAGACTCATGTATCATACGGGGGCTGTGTATGGAGCATTAGAGCAACATGAAAACGCAGTTAATTATCTGAGGTCTGCGCTCCCAATCATCAAGGAGATTTTTGGATCTGATAATGAGCTGACAAAGGCGTGCAGAACAGAACTCAGAAAATATCGAAAATTGGTCAATGAAGCGAATAATCAGAACCAACAACAATAAACTATGTGGTCCTTGGATCGCTCTAAGATATGAAGGAGAAATTTAATCTTTCGTATCGTAAGACGGCACCAAAACAATAAATGATTGTAGTCTATAAAAGTAATAAAAAATCAAATTATTTAGGTGTGAAACAATATTGATTCTTCTATGTTCGGTTATCTCAGTAACTAAACTTTCAGGACCGTGAAGTATATGCTCGACAATCAAAGCAGATTTCTGTGAAAAAGCATTAGCATCAGATCTCAAAAAATATGTGTTTCTCATTTTGAACTCTCTTGAATTATTTCGCTCTGATTGATATGATCATCAGAATTTCTGAAAACCTATGCCAGTTGGTAGTCGCTGAAAAACTGCTTTGTAGCCAACTAACTTTTGAAACCCAAATACCTTTTAATCTGAAGAGAAAAAGACCATAATTATTATATATTTCATGAGGAAACAATGTTATTGATTTTGACTTCAACATACAGACTAAATCAACTAAAATAAACTAAATTATCGTAAAAACACTAAAAAATATCATATTTAACATTGTTAAGAGAAAACAAGCGATCTATTCAAACTTTTTTCAATATTGTTTCTAATTGCTACAGACTTTCCTTTTGCTGGAGTCATTGACTTTTGCTGCTTTGCGACTGATCCTTGTTGAGTCGGCTTGATAGAACGAATCAAATCAATCGATTGGTTAACCGAAGAATTTTTGCTTGTCAACGAGGCTTTTCTATAATTCGTTAAATTTGGCATTGGAATACTAAATTTATTCTCCTGCCTTGTCACCGCTTTTTCTTCTTCGTGATATGTTGCACAATGAGTGTGCCAACTGTCTTGGGTAGCTCGATCAGGTGTCAGGCTGTTTCCGGAATCTTTGAACGATGTTACTCCTGACTTGGTCACTTTAGACAACAGAGTATTGAAGTTTTCAAAAGTGAAATTCTTCTTAGCCGGGTAAGGCGAAGATTTCCTTGGGTGCTCTTCGCCTTCTCTCAAACTTATTTCTTTGCTGGTCATTTTTGGATCGTTTCGCTGTAAACTTATTTTCGAACCATGCAATATGCGCATCTTGAACGAACTATCCATCCTTCCGCTCGTCTTGGAATTAGAGTTTTGAATGTATTGTTTGATTTTGCTATTCACATTCTGGATAGTAGGAGATTTTTTATAAATAAACTTGCTATTGTTTATCTTTTGCATAATCGGTGAGATGGTAGAAGATTCGTATTGGATTACCTCTGCTCTTGACTCTAATTCTTGAATTTTCTTAGCGCTCTCGGAGAAGGATTTTCTTCTATCTAAATCTTTCATCATTCGTTCTATAAAAGAATTCGAATTTGAGCCTTCTCCTTTCTGACCCTCTGAGAATCAATCCAGATAAATAGATTAGTCATGAAATCTTAGGAAAAATTCAACCTGTGTAAGAAGGAGGAATGAAAAATGATTTATTGGTTCCATTTAAATACTTCTTTGATGCACTTTCATTCAGGCCGGATGTCGACAAGAGTGAAAATTCCAAAGAACCCCTCTTTTCAGTTTGACTAAACGTTGATATATTCCCATTGCTGCGCGATTTTCCAAGATGTTTTTTTCTTGATGGTGTCATCGTGGGTTTATTAAAATTTTGCTTTTCCTTGACGAAACTCCTGGGAATTTAGGTTAGTTATATCTTTCAACTAATTCTACTACTTTTCGTTTTTTGATGCGCTATTATGAAGTCCATTTCTCGAAGAGTTTGTCCTTTTAATCGGTTGATACCTTTTTGCAAAGAAAATTAGCAGCCTCTTCGAAGAAAGCGTTTACTCTTCATAAGGAAAACTGCCTTGTGTTTCATTAACTTCTGGGATTTCAAATGCCTTCTCACTTTGTTTCCGTTGCTTTCCAAAAGAATTATAACTTCTGCTGAAATCGGCAGATTTATTCAACTTTTCTCGAGTTTCATCATGTGAGTTATCAAGGTCTGTAACTAATTCAGTATGAGAAAATTGCACTGGCATCGGAGCCTCTCTTTGTGTAGGCTCTACAAAATCAGCAGGGGTCGAAAATTCTGAAATTGTTGGCTGAAAACTAGCTTCATCAGTGCCAGAATGCAAATAATATGAATGCGGAGTTATCGCTCTAGCATTATTTGATGTCTGATTCCCAAATTTTGTGCTATGTTGAGGACGGTTCTTAATTTTGCTGCCGGAAGGAGAATCACCAAATTTTTTTGGTTGGTTATATTCTCCATTTGATTTTGAAAGGAAAGACTTTGAGTGAGATGGTGAAGGCTGCTTTGGTGAACCAAATTGTTTCAATTGAGGTGGCTTAGCCGCTGAAAATTTTATACTCGTGTCTGGCGATAGATTTTGATGTTCCTTCGAGGATTGAAGGTAATCAGTGACCTGGATTGGTGTTGAACTTCTAGAAGGAAAATTAGGATCATCTGAGAGGAGCTTGCTCATCATTTCCGCAGATTTTTGAGAGTTCTTAAGGCAGTTTTCAATCTGGTCTGCCAAAGCTTTTAACCGATCTTGTTTTTGAACATTTTGATTGGTTTCAGTGAGTACCTTTCTTTCAGAACCAGAGTAAGAATTTCTGCTATCAGTTATTGCTTTCGAGTCTGTAAGGGTCTTATTTCTGACAAAGGAACTGTTTCTTTGGTGATTCATGGGAGTCAGATTCTTTGGATCGCTGATGGTTGAAAATGACTGATTTTGAGAGTTTATTTTTTCTTTGAATGGGTTGGAGAAGCTTCTCCTTTCTCTGTGAAACATAGAATTAAAAGGAATGGCTTTAAAATTTTGCAGGTACTTCGAGGTGCTATTAGTTGGGTGAATCAATCTGGCTTGGATGTTGTTGTTCATAATTAGCAGACTAACGTTCAAATAAAATAAAGATTTATTGATTAGTTTGTACCGATTACAATCACTCATTTGCGTTGGTTATTGTGTCCGGGAAAAACTTTCTAATTGAAAAGGTCATCGAAATCTAGTCGCTAGACAACATTCAAATGGAACGAATTTCAAACGAATTATAGAACCTGAATTCAAGGTAGATATTGCTCAACTTGCAAGTAATGTAACACGTTGCTGGTTGCTCTATCACGGAAAAGCCTTCGATAATTTAATGTTATAGAAGTATCAAGATAAGACTTTAGTGATTGCTTTCTTAATGAGCGAAAATGATCCCACCATGCACACACGTCAGCCTTAGGGCAAAAATTGCTTGCGATGGGATAACACATCAGAGCTCCTTCTTCAAATGAAGAGCCATTCTGCCCATCAATTAGCAACAATATTTAGATACAAAATTTTGAACAACTGTACATTCAATTCAATAACTGAAAGAATCAAACAAAAGTAACATCGTTACACTCACCTCATGAATATTTTTATATATTATTCAACTGATTTTGAAATCAGAGTTTTACTCCTGATGTGTTAATTAAAACTTTTTCAGACTGAATTCCTCCAGAGAAATCTACACCAACGAATATCAATCATCCAAGTCGAACAAAAAGTACAATAAACGCGACTACCTCAGGCCATGATAAGAGCAGTACCACATCAAAAAGAAAGCATCTGGTTCCAACCATTAACAACATCTAAAAATTAACTTTGATTATTGACTTTAAGGAAGCTGCCTTGTGCTCTATAATCAAAACAAGAAAAAGAGAAGCTACAATAAACCTAAAAGAGTTTGCTTAAGTTCCAGCAAGAACTTTTCATGCTCGCTGGTAGCGACATGGTTTTGTAGAATTGCACATCATTTCATCATCTTAATAGCTAGCCAGCTAAAGACTGAGTTGGAGAATCATAGTCTTGAGCAGCACAGCAAACAATCAAAGCGCTGTCCAACATCCCTATCGGATTTATGAGGTTCTAATTATAGAACTATATAGCCTTAGGAGAACCTTCAAAGATGAGATATACTCACAACTCAGCAACCTCTGGCTGCCTATCTGAAATTTGGACCCCGTCTCTCAGCCAAGCGTCAGAGATATTTGGATTTAAAACCATGAGAAATTTAAACCGATGGCAAGTTTCGGTCGAAAAAACAATCTATCTGACTTTTTTCAGAAGCCCTGCAACGTTTTCGAGTTGAACCTCCTCCCAGGTGCGCCGACTCAAGCATCATGTTTTTGGTTCCAACTCGACTCATTGAAAAATCAGATTACATCATAGTACTTAAATTTACAATTATCATTTGTAATCATTGCGTCATCTGAAATTTCTTAAAAATGTTTTGCGTCATACAAAACAAATTAATCCACGCTATTTATATGCCGAGACTCGAACAACTCCTAAATTCAAATAGGTTCTTGCCTCTAAGGCGGCAAATGATGTAATTGCGACCACGTGCCGATTTCAGAGTACAGATATTGGTTATTTCTCCAAGAATCATAAATGGAAAATTCCTAAATTAGAATTAAAATCTCTCTATATTAACAGTTTCATGATTCACCCACCAATATTTAAATTCAGACGATAATCGAAAAGAATTATCGGTTTAAAAATATATTTCGCTATGGTAGCCTTCTTGATTGATTACGCTACTGATTATTTTGCTGAGAAGACCTTCTTCCAGCTCTTCTGGCGATTCGCCCTCACCGCAATCGTGCTCTTTTCTCTCAGGTTCCTTCGCCAAGTCTTCTTCGTTCCTATCGATTATGCTTGGGAAGACAAAGCCATGAAAAACGAAGCTGTGTTGAACAAACACAGAATGGCCCTGAAAAAGAATAAGAAAACCGGATCGCTTCCTCCTTTCCCTAACGGCTGGTATCCTCTCATTGCCTCACGCGAGTTGAAACCTGGTGATGTCAGATACGTCTCAGCTCTCGGAAAAGAGTGGGCTGTGTTCAGAACTCAATCAGGCAAAGCCGCCGTCGTCGGAGCATATTGCCCACATTTAGGCGCTGATCTCAGTCAAGGAACAGTCATTGGAGAAGACTTGTCTTGCCCATTCCATGCTTTCCAATTCAACGGCAAAGGAGAGTGCACGAAAATTCCATACCAAGACAATATCCCCTCTGCTATGAAATGCAGCGATGTCCCTCACATGGTTGAGAGAAACGGATCAATCCTTGTCTGGCACGACGTTGATGGCAAGGATCCAGACTGGCAGGTCCCTGAAATTCCTGAAATTATAGACAAGAAATTCAAATACGGTGGAAGAACTCGCCATATTGTCCACACTCATCTCCAGGAAATCCATGAGAATGGAGCTGATGTAGCTCACCTTCCTGTTGTTCATTGGAGAACAATTCTCCAATGGAGACCTCTCTGGCATCAATGGGGTATTAAATGGGAGCCACATCCAACACTGAAGTGGAAAACAAATTTCCAAGTCAGCGAGATCATGAAACTTAGGGACTGGACAATTCCTTTCACGAGATTCGATGTCGAAGGCCACCATATCGGACCTGGATTTGTGCATTTCAAAATGCAAAGCATTCTTGGACCAATTGTCGTTGTCCATAACCTCCTCCCAATAGAAGGATTCCTCCAGCAATCTGCCTATGAAATGTGGATCCCAACATATATGCCAATTTGGTTTGCGAAAATCGTGCTCCGTGCCTGGGCCAACCAGTATGAAAGAGATATCGTGATTTGGAATCAAAAGGTATATCTCCCTGCTCCCCAGATCATTAAGAATGATGGACCAATCGTCCAATACAGAAGATGGTTTAAGCAGTTCTACAGCGAGAAAGGAACCAAGCAGAAAGTTGATTTCACAAATCCTGACTTCTTCTAGAATACAACTTGACGTTGGTTTGAAAAGCAAATGTAGGAAATTTTTTCATTTAGCTACATTTGTTTCCAATCTTAATTCTTTAACCTGAACCACTGAACCAGAAAAATGAGGATATATTTAAAAACCTGACACGCAACAGAGTAGCATTTGATAAAAAGTTCTGATATGAATATTTGTTTTGGAGATAAGAATTTGCATGAAGCATAACAAATGTTTTAGATTTTAATTCAGGACTTCGTATCGTGCCTTCTGAGTTATTACGTTGAGGAGCTTATTGGATTACAGCTGTAATACTCGGCTCTTCCTACTTTCTTTCTCTCATGTTCAAAAGATGGTCCTTATGTGTGAGAAAAAAAGCTTTCACTCAGTTCTCTTTTGTATTTTTATTTAAGAGCATAGAGAGCCTGATTCAAAAGGTTCCTGCAATCACATTTGTTGTATATCGTGAGGATAGTAATATCTGAGCCTGCGGTTTTTGCAATTTCAGGCAAAGGTGGTTAATCCGGTTGTTTAAACTCAAAATTTGCTGAATTAACATTAACAGCTATAAAATTAATTAGACAGGTTTAATTGCTGAAAAGGTTTGTATCAAGAATATTGATTAATTACTTCTCCGATTCATTTTCTGTTAGGTTTCTCTTTTATTGCTATTAGTCACTGAATGTCACTGCATCATTAGCATTCGTGGTATACTTGATAAAAAAACTTGGAACTCCAAAATCAAAACTACCTGCTTGAAAAAAACTTTTTCACTTCAATAGCAAAGAATAAATATTATAAAAGTGAAGTATATCTCTCATATCTTAATATTTTTGTCTTTTCAATTTGTTTTTCTTGCTCTGAATATTTGAAAACAGCTTCAATTGCTTTATATTCGTCGAAACTCAAGCCAGCCTCAATAGAGGCGGCGAACAGGATCTGATTTCCTGTCGATTACGGTTAGCGATGCTGACGCTGTGTAACGTCTGGGTAGCACGATGTTGTCAAGGCTACCTTGTTTAGTTGCTTCCATCGACATCAATAACTCATCGTTTGTGCGGCATGTATATTTCATTTCAAGAACATTGCCAATAGGCTTATCTTCCATATTAATCGACCAATGAGTATCATCGGTCGAGACTGATCCGCTTTCTGTATCGAGATAATCCAGACTACCAACAACAGTTGGCATTGACTTTCTGTTCGAAACACTTGGTACTAGCGCAGTTGTTGACCGAGGAGCCTTTCGAATGCTTTGTTTCTTCATCTCTTTGGGCTTCTTCTTAGAATCCTGTACTTCAGAGACGATAATAGTAGGCTTAGCTGTAGTCTGAGATTTTTCAGAAAAAGATGTCCTATTAGGTTTCTGAGTTTCAGAAACAGAATTATACAGGAAATTTCTCCTGTTTATGAGCATTTGCTCGAAATTTTTTTCAATCTCAGTCGGCTTGGGAGGATGAGCTTTCAAATCCTCTAAAACCCACATACAGCTTTGGCTGTATTTCTCTGCGAGATCATATATCGTTTCTCCTTGTCGATTCTTTAATTTTACATTGATATATAGATCCTTCAGCGCGTACAATGATTCAGGTGAATTCTTTATAATGCAAAGCATTGCAGGCGTGTTTCCCTGAGAATCTTGGATATTGGCAAAGGATTTCCTCTTCAAAGGCAGGTGTTCTTGGATCCATTCTGCGAATAAAATCAACACAGCAGTAGCCTTATTAAGGGCTGCCACGTGCAAGCACGTCTGTCCTTTCAAAAATTCGCCCAAGGTATCACCAGGCTGCATGCCAGATTCTAACAATTTTTTCACGATAGAAACCTTATTTTTCCTGATGGCGTCGTACATTTCGTTTTTCAATTGAGAATCAACGATCTTTGGTTTGTTTGGGCAAGAATAGTCTCTTATCAATTTATGAGATAGGTGATTTAAGCCTTTTGTTGTGTCTCGGTTTGCTGAAGAGCCGCGCTTTCTGATGATACGGCGTTTGCTGAGCATTGTGGGCTTTTTGTCGGGAGAAAAATGTGTAATTAAAATCGTCGTTTCAGAGCGGTCAGCTCTTATTAAAACCAGTGCATCCTCTTTGGAAGGTTTCGAGGCTGATACCTAGGAGACATTCATTCAGTGAGATTCAGTAATCAAAGAAAATAAATTTTAGTTACAAAGAGATGCTACAAAGCTCTCTTCTGTCGGATTGGTTTGCTGGGTGAGAAATTGTAAAAGAGCAAGAGAACTGAAACTATCATGCTGTTTTCTCTCACCAAAAAAGCACTCGCCCGCTAGCAATGTACAAGGCGTACTGTTTTTTTATTATTTCTGTTTGACCAGATAATTGTTAATTTGTTAATCATGATTGTGCTTCAAAAAAAAACAAACCAAAAAAAAACGCTCAAAAAACATGCTTAATTGCAATCAGAAAAAAAAAATAAAATTGGCACTTCTTCAGGCCATAAGGCTTGGAGAAAGATATTGACATAACGAGAAATGTGATGATTGACTGTTTAAAATATATTTTTTTGATGCAAAGAAGCTACAACATGATTTAGCAAATGTGCTTATAATCGCTAAGTCCCTTAATAGGGTGTGATTATGGTTGTGTTGTTTCGGCTCTTTGTAGAGACCATTCCCATATCCTGGGAAAAAACTTTCATTCCCAAAAGCAATTGTGGATTGAGCAAAAGTCTTGAAAGTATAAGCTAGCCGACTTTATTGCTATATTTCTTTAAAAATGACGATACGATATTTGTCTTCAAGCCTTAACACTTAGAGTTTGCAAAACCGCTTTGTCTCATGCTGAGGGTAAATTGCAACCTCAGGTCGGACTTTATTTTTGAAGCTTAAATTCATACTAGCTGGAGAAAAGCCTCGAAGCCTTCGATTGTCTATTATTCAAGGTCTAAGATGTGCCGTGCATTTCTGTTATGAAACCAAATAAAAGAAGGTCTTTCTTTTGAAATGGCTTGAGTTTGAACCTTTAGAGAATACAAATTCTTGCTGACCTCATCATGATTTTTTCCCCTCTCCTTGTTTAAGCAGTAAAAATGTATCAACAATTGGAATCTAATTACCTGATCTGAAGTGTTTTTTCACATTTGCAATTTCAAATTTATAATAATTTAATATGAATTAAAATGTAATGTACGAAAATCAAAAGCTCTTTTCGCATATTTGAAACCTTAGCCCAAGTGGTAAGTAATGAGATGATTATGTATGTGGTAAAACGATGAAATCTCTTGATTTATCAATAGAAATTCTAAATGAAAGAATGAATTACAAAAGTTAACAAAGCTCTGCAAAATTCCTTATGTTTAACATCAAAGCGAAATATTTGCAAAATAATACCATATTTAAATGAAATAAATGAGAGTTACAAATTGGAAGGAATAGCAATGACTCGCACTTACTATTTTGAATTAAAAAGTTTTATAGTGTAATACTTTCTATTTTCGGATATTTGGAATAAAAAAGTCTCTTTGCTCTTGATCTTCCTTTATTGGTTCGCGTCTAATTCAATATAGTAATGAAAATGAGGATAGATTCTCTCTTTTTTTAATGAAACCCGTGACTTCAATTACTATGCGCGAGTATTCTACTATCATTAAGTTAACACAAATCCCATTAATCACATAGTGTTTGGTAGGAAGTGAATTGCATCAAGTCATTAGATTACTCAGCTTAGGAATCTCAGTGTTGATCTGCCTGCATGTACTGCCGGCAGTGTATATGAGGAAAGTTTCTGAGGAATCAACGGTGAAGCTTTCCATGACAGCAAGCAATTCCTAACGGTTCTATAATTCTCACATTAAGATAAGAAGTTCAACAAAAATCTCCATGATTCTGCATGATGAAAAACCCTGAGAAAAATATATGTCATTCAAAATTCTCTGCATCTTCATATTCATGTTAAGCTTCTCAGGATACATTGATCTCGTTTTCCTTTAGATTGCTAAGCATTTTTTCTTATCTAAACGAACTAAGAGTTATCTTTCTCAATTTGCAGCTAATACTTTTGAGCTGATTTTATCAAAAAAAAAAGAGCAAAAGGTCCTATAACTCGGCGATATGAGCTCAACATTAAAAAAGGTAAGAAGACCTGATTATAACGATTCTCTGGAAATATTGAAATTTCCAATAAGAAATAACACAAAGAAAACAAAGTGGAAAGACCACCAAGTTTTATGAAAAACCGTAGTCGAAGATTTATTAACGACCATAAAAAACGTAAGTTTACATATGAATATTGTGTGCGCAGTGGATCTTCTGATCATGGTATCTAGCGTCAACCTTCTCAATTTGAAGGGTTGAGTGATAAATACCGTGCTTTCTTGCATAAGAAGTAGCTTTCTTCAGCGTCTTCTGAGGATTGCTGGATGTCATGTGAGCAGACATGGCAGTTTTTCCAACGCTGATAGACCAAATGTGAAGGTCATGAACATCAACAACTCCTGGAAGAGCAGCGAGACCTTCTTCAAATTTATCCTGATCGATTTCTTCTGGTGCTCCTTCCATTAGAGTTCTAATGCATTCACGAGCAACGCCGGTTGTGGTAAAAATAACAAGGATAGAAAATAGGAAAGTGCAGATCGGATCAGCGATGTGCCATTCAGGTTTGTACCAAATAACGGCGCCAGCAATTATGACACCAATACTTTGGATAACGTCACCGATAATATGAATCATGGCAGCTTGGACGTTGAGGTTAGAGTGGTCATGGCCGTGATGTCCATGACTGTGCCCATGATGGCTGTGACCGTGACTGTGGTCATGGTGATGATGGTCGTGGTCGTGCTTGTGGCTGTGCTTCTTAGTTTTCTTGGCTGGTTTTTCGATGAGGGAAGTCGCTTCAGTTGATTCATCCTAAGAAAAGTTGAGTTAAATTACAGGCGAAAATGTTGTGTATACCTCTTCGTGAACACGTTCTTTCACGTGGTCATGATGTTCGTGCTTGTGATCATGGTCGTGATGATGATCGTGGTCATGATCATGATCATGCTTATGTTCGTGATCGTGTTTATGTTCTTCGTGATCGTGGTCATGTTCGTGATCGTGTTTATGTTCGTGATTGTGGTCGTGATCGTGGTCATGATCATGCTTATGCTCGTGGTCATGATCATGTTCGTGCTTATGTTCGTGGTCATGCTCATGATCGTGCTTGTGATCGTGATCGTGATCGTGATCGTGATCGTGATCGTGATCGTGATCGTGTTCATGTTCATGTTCATGTTTATGTTCATGATTGTGCTTCTCCTCATGTCGATTGACCATTGAAGAAGCTGCAGTAGTTCGAGCTGACTCGTGGCTGTGCTTATGCTCGTGCTTGTGATTGTGGTCATGTTTATGCTCGTTCTTATGATCGTGAGAATGACCATGAGAATGGCCACATGAATGTCCATGAGAACCTGAATGCAGGACTTGCATCATGACCAAATTGCAGCCAAGACCCAAGCAAGCAACACCAAACATGATTTTTCCATCAACTGGTTCAGGATTAATCACTCTGTTGATTGCTTCGTATACCAACCAAATTGTCAGTATCCAAATAATCATAATACTTGTCAAAGCTCCAATGACCTCAGCTCGAGCGTAACCATAAGACAAAACCTTTGTCGCTGGTCTTTTAGCGATGAGTAGTGAGATAATTGAGAGCGCGAAGCCAGAGAAATCAGAGAACAGATGCGCTGCGTCTGTCAAGATTGCAAGCGAATGAGCGATTATTCCTCCGAAAATTTCGAGGCTCATGAAAAGAACGCAGACAATTGATACCCAAATCAACTTCTTCATCGCAGTCTTGGAAGCTCGCTCGTTTTCATCGATTATGGCTTGTACGTTATAAAGGTTAATGTCTTCAACTGATCCTGCATCCGAAAGCAGGGAGCGTTTTTCATCGCAGATGGTTGATTCAACTTTCTCGTTGATAATAATTTTCGTATCCATAGTGAGGTCTTGATTTGCTCTGAAGTAATGCAAAAATTTATTTAATATAACAACTGTTGACCCTGAATAAATAGGCGATGTTCATACTCGTGAAGAAAGTCGTTTGCAAACGTTTTATTACAAAACAAAATCATTTCGTTTGAATGAAAATCGGAGAAACGGATTAAAATTTTCAGAGCCTAAGAATAAGATAGAAAAGGAGTTTCTGATCTGACTTTGAAGACCGCAACATAGAGTATCCACAGTGAGATGGTGCTTTGGTTCGAATTTGCGAGTTTGGAAGCGTAATGGCTGGTTTGGGACTGTTTGGGCTTTTTCAAAACTTTATTTTTGAAACACTTAATAACGGTTTTCAATGCCTTCTCAATAAAAATAACGTATAAATAAAGTTATTGAAGAAGCCAGCGCAATGCGTTTTTTTACATTTTTTTTGACGAAATCTGTCGCTTACTCTCGTTAGCTGTAGCGTTAGTGAATAGCCCAATGCTAAAGAAAAACATGTTCCGATTTAAATAGAATTCTTGGAGCTGATCAGCTCATTTGAGACAAATGCCTGGTCGTTCACTCGACAACAATTATGTATGCGATAAATGCCGCATATTGTAGAAAAAAATATCAAAAGGAGACTTAGATCTTCTAAGAGGTTTCTCAAAAAGAACCTTTTCCTGCTTATCACTCAGAATTAGAGATCAACGAAAATAGCGCTATTTACGTTTTATCAATTAGTCTATAGGTTTCAGTCAATTAACTTTTGAAAAAAGCGCCCAACCCAATGATAGAAGACACGAGAAATATCAGAACTCTTCTTCTGAGAAGTTTTGTAAAACGGAACCAGTTTTCCTTCACTAATCAACACTAATCAAATAATGGCACAAAATACACATGAATTAAATCTGTTAGCGAGTAATTCAGAGTGCTAAGGCATTAGAATCGACAGCTTGTTGCTAATATGAAGCGGCCTGCAGTGGCAGAGATCGAAATGGCAGTTCATTAGGCGAGGCAAAGGAAGACAACGCTCGAAAAGAGCTGAGAAACTAAAATTTTGTTGAGCAGATGATTAAATAAATAATTGCTTAAACTGTTTTGAGGATTCCGTTACATAGAAAATCTGACAACAATTTTAAGACTTTTTAGGTTTGCTTCACGTTATCAAAGTCAGAGGCTATTAGCACTCGTTGTTCCTAAAGATTCCACGCGCTTTACATACTTAGGTCTCATCTTGCATGCATTTGTCAGAAATAAACGCAATTCGAAGCAAGAAGTTGGTGAGCTTTCAGAAACAACTCGAAGTTCGAATAGCCCAAAACCGTTTTAAATCTGTAAAGGCACTCCTAAGATTTAAATTGAGAGAGGAATTTTTAATTGGTCTCTTTTGTAATTTAATTTCCTTCAGGAGTTTCAACACGATTCTCATCATTTTGAGCCGAGCTCGGCTACAAGAGACTTAATGGGATAAATTGTCGATATTTCGAAGATCGTATGAGTTAACTTTGATATTTCGCTATAGTCCAGTCTATATCAAAGAGCATTTCCATGAAAAAAATATATGCCAAAGGGAAAAGGGAGGATTGCTCATTAATGTATGATTCATTAGAGCACTGATTCGAAGAACTCATGCACCAATAGTTATTTTTCGCGAATTTGAGAAGAAAATTGTTAATTATTTTCCTTATACAATAGCTATGAAATCAAAAACAGCGGCTCAATTTGTGTTTCTTCATATTTTTGAGAATTCGGAGCGATAATAAGAATGATGATGACTGAGGAGCGGTAAAGCAGCATAATTATAAGTTATTAATCAGAAACTGCAAAAATATTAAGTAAGACCTAATGAGACAAAGCCAAGTCACTAAGTGAGTAATTGAACTCAACCTCAGTTGAAAGGATCTTGAACCCATTCTCATGCAAAACTACCTCACCTTATTCATAAGCAATTTTATATTTTATCATTCCTCGTACATTATTAAAACAAAGAGTTATTTTTTCATGAATTTGAGTTTTTCATGTTTACGGAATCAATTGAGAAGAGAGATGAAATATCTACTTTCTTACCAGATTTTCATAAAGCTAACATAGAAAGCATCAAAATTGTAATAAGCCGATTAACAAATAAAAGACATTGATTTTTCAAAGGCAACCTCGTGCCGAAAGATTGCTTTTTGAATTCAGCATTCATACATATCTTTGCTGTCTCAAGGCGTTGATTTCTCTGTTTTTCTCACTTAAGCTTGCGTTAAGTCGTTCGTTTTCTACAATCACCGTCCGCAGCTTGTCCTGAAGCTCTTTAACCATACTTCTTTCTATATCAGCATCAAAGCTCTTTTTCAGAGAGTTCTGATCTCGCAATGGACTCTCACCAATGACAAATGATGACCTCCGACTAGCCACATTTCCCAATTTCATTCTATTTTCAAGGTCCTTTATTTTCATTCGTGACTCTTCTAGCGCACTCGTTTTCTCCTGCAGAATTTGATAAACACGTTCATTTTCCTGTGCCAGTAATCTCAACTTATCTTGTGGTTCTTCAGCTTTCAGCTTCGCTTGCCGTTCGTTTTCAAGCACAAGGAGTGAAATGCTTGCTTTTAGGTCTGGGATGCCTGCATTGGCTTCTTCTAGACGCTTGATAGTCTTTTTCAGTTCGTCTTGTTCTTTCAGCTTATCGTCAGTGATTTTTTTGTACATTTCAAGGTCGTTCTTCAGAACCTCTATCTGAGCATCCTTCTGATTTAATAAAGAGTGTAATTGCTGAATTTCAACGCCTTGAGTAGCATCATGCCTTTCGATTCCCGCTAAAGATTCTCTCAATTTCGAATTTTCTTGCAGTAGAGTTTCAATTCTTTCCTCATACCCCTTTATGAGATCCATTTTCTTCTCATTATGCAATTTCTCGAGTCGAAGCTGTTCCAGCTGTGTGTACAAATGTTTATTTTCACTGCTAAGCCTGTTTGCGGTCTCTTCAAATTTATCTGCGTTTTCGACCTTTTCTTCAAGGAATCTCACCCGACTAGCAAGCTCTTGAATGCTATTAACTTTTTTACCGATCATATCATTTAAATTCTCATTTTCCTCAACTATTGCTTGGAGTTTGCCCTTTATATTTTCTAATTGAACAATCTTCTCCTCATTCTCTGAATTTTTTTTTATGTAATCAGCTATTACTTCGTCTCTCGACTGTGCGTAGTTTATGAGTCTCTGATTCTCTTTAGTGAGATTTTCCAATTCCATTTGACTGGACGCGAGCTTGGATTTTAGTTCTGTGACTTGGCTGATTTCTCTTTCAAAATCATGTATTTTAGTATTTAATCTGCCGTTGTCGCTCGCAAGACCAAGATTTTTCTGCTTCAGAGCCTCGAGTTCTGCAAGCGTTTGATGATATTGGTGCTCGAGTCTAGCAGCTGATAATTTACAATTTTCAAGTTCTTGATTCTTCTCCATCAATATTTGGATATCTTGCTTATTTCCTTTCATCAGTTGCTTAACATGCTCATTTTCCTTGTTGAGCGTCGCATTTGCTCTCTCAAGAGCCCAGTATTTGTCTTGCCAAGCGCTTAGCTCTTGATATTTTTCAGAAATAGCTCGATTAAGTCTCTCGGCCTCTGCGACAAGGCTCTCTACCTGAGTTTCTAATCCAGTTTTTCCAAGTAACTCTTGTTCTGCCTTGGTCGCACGCGTTTGGAATTCCTCAAGCTGGAACATTTTTTCGTTAAGCAACACATTAAGCCTCTGGATTTCCTCAGCAAGGATGTTGTTGTTTTGCTCAGTTCTGACTTTCTCAACGCTCTCTTCCTTCAGTTGAATATTTTGATCATGCAATGATTCTATTTCTTTATTTAATAGCTCAATGTGGTTTTTCATTTGCTCAAAGTCTTTTTGAAGTTTCGAATGGCGCAGTTCCAGATCTTTGGCAGCCAAGGCGTGTTTATCAGAGTCAATCGCTCTTTCTTGCCAAAGCTGAAGTTGATGCTGAAGCTCGGTGACCGTTGCTTTGAGTTTGGCATTCTCGTTGGAAATAGAAAGTTGATTAGTGATTATTTTATGCAGCTCTGATTTGCTCTCAGTCAATTCCTGAGTTTTTTGAATTAATAACGAATCCAGTTCATCAACACGGTAGTTGAGGGCTTCAATAGTTTTTCCTGCATCATGAGCTGAGTGTACATCACCTTGCATGGCGATGAGCTGGGAGCGTAAAATTGTCGCTGTTTCTGCATGAGTCGCTGCAATTTTCTGCAGTTTTTCATTCTCAGACAATAGAAATGAAATTTTCTGTTGAAGTTCTGGTGCAGTGGCGTCTTTTTGTTGGGCCAGTTCCAGCTCTTTCACGAGATTATCGTTGATGATGTGCAAGTTTTGATTTTCTAAAAGCAAGGCTTTAATTTTTTCTTCCATTGTTTCAGGGGAGTTAATGCTGCTTGTTAAGGCTTGCTTCCTTAGGTGTTCAACTTCTTGTTGCAACGTATAACAGACGTTGTTGAGACGTTCAATTTCAATAAACAGGAGTATCCGTTCAATGGAGCTATCTTTTGAAGGCTCTTGTAAAGTTGAGAACCCAGGAGAGGACATGAGAGCAGCCTGAAGGTCGTAACGGGCGTAATATAATTTATCTGGTGATGCAGCAGGTGAAAATTTCTGAGGATTCGTCATTTTAACTGTGTAAATTTATTGGTTACAGATTCGTTAATTATTTATTGTAAAAAAGAAGAGACACTTCCTTAAAACCGCCAAAGTAATTCTAGATTTAGATACTCTTTTATATCTTGCTAAGCCAGCTTCGTTAAATCAAAAATGAAGTTGAAGGACGTTTTCGGTAATTCTTGAAGCAGAGAGGGCCAAATTCTCGAGTAAAAGAATATCGGATTATTTTTATAAGAGGGAAGAATAAAACCAATGGAAGGCTCACAGAATTGAGATGAATATTTCTCTTTGTTGCTTGTTATTAAGATTTTACAATGTGATTAGTTTTGTTACTTGAGGAATAACGGAAGCGAATCTCTATCAAATAGTTGTTAATGGAATTTTGATTTCTGGTAAAATTAACTCGATGTTTTCTTAAATTGATTTTTCTCTTAACAAGGTTAATTCTTATACAAGGGTTAATACTGGATCAGATAAATAGATAAACTTTTTCTTCATTCTTTTTTATCTATGTCTGCTGAAGAGTTTTTATATTACCACGACGCTTTTATCTCTCTCAATACCTTTCTACTTATTTTATTCTTCTCAGCGAATCAGCTTCTTATTCAGTTGACTCTAAAACTTTTTTTCCCGTTTGCCTAAAACCTCAGACCTGTACCTATTTATACGACAATAACTCGTATGATTTCTCATTACAGAAATTTGTAAAATACGGTTGATTTCAAAATTCTACCGCTACTCGAGTTCATTCATTGTTTTAAGGGTAGAAATTTAAAATATCAAAAAAATTTTTATTAATCGTAACCTGATTTCGAGAATTAAAAACTCGAAATCTATAAGCAGAAAGAAGCCATTACTAGTTTAATATAGTTGAATAAACCCTTTTTGGCTTTGATTGAAAGTTTATATAGGTTTAATTTTGCTATTAAGGACCTTTTCCTCCTGCTACCTAATTCCAGTCATACTGTTGTAGTGTGAATTTACAACTACATTAGAAAGACCTAAAACTTGCAATTAGTAGTTAATACTAGAAACAACTAAATGGTAATTTAAATTTTTCAGCAAAGGCGGAGAAAACTTACTGGCTTTTCTACTCCTTGCTGCAATTTCTTCTACTAATTGGTGAATCTTAATCTTAGAGGTTGTACTTCCTCTTGAGTTTGAAGTGAACTAATTGTGAAATACACTGAGGTTATTTCGGACCCTTAAACATAAATAAGCACTGACTTGCTCAAGAGTTTGCTTTGCTACTTCACAGAGAAAGGAAAAATTTCTCTTCAAAACTCGAGGCAGAAATGTAATTATTTTCAAGCTTCAATATCCAAATCTCGAAAAACGCACTTCCTGAGCTACTTGATTTTTAGCACAGCGCATATCATGAATTTATTTTATCTTCATTAAAAGCCACCTGACTCTTAAAATTTTTTTTCAAATGAACTTTCTGCTGAATAGCGTTCTGAGCGCGCGCCTTCAGATTCCACAATCGCAAAATTTCGCGGATCTAACTCTCCAATCGGAGGCAGATGACCTCGGCATGGTCAATGTCGGAATCGCCATCGCAAACTCTCTTTCAGTCGTTGGATGCATTTTCAATCTCGTCACGGCCTGGATTCTCCGAACTTATCACTTTACGCTTGGGAAAATGGTTATTGCTCTCTCCCTCATGGATCTCATCAGCAGTATCATATCTCTCTTCGCAATGGTCAAGTCACAAAGCCAATTCTTCTGCGACGTCCAAGGCTTTTTCTGGTTCTTCGGCTGCGGAGGCTCTCTCGTTTGGACGGTTTGCTTCGCACATGCTTTGTTTATTAGCTCGAAATTTAACAGCATCGGCCTCTTGGAAAACATGTTCAAATATTATTTATGGATCTCCACAGGTGTTGCTCTGATTCTCGGGATCTTTGCAGCCATTATGAATTTCTTTACCATCGAACAAAGCGTCGAGACTTGCTATCACCACACGTCGCCGAATAAAGTTGATTGGTCAGGACTCATCTTGATGATCATCCCAACTATACTAGCTTTGCTCTGTTGTGGAATTTGCTACGGATCCGCCATGAGGAAACTCAGAGTGATTCGAGGGCGAAGACATCTTGAGCTCATCCTATACCCATTATTGCTAATTGTATGCGACTTCCCTGCTATGGCATTAATAATCGCCATCCAGATTAACGACAACTGGCAAGTGCCTTTCTGGATTTTGTTCGTTAGCAATTTCTTGTTGAATTCACAAGGGATTTTGAATGCCATTGCTTATGGATTCTCACGCAGAATTATCGAAGGATACAAGAATAAATTCTGCCCAAGTGAGATCACACCTATGGAATGGGAAGAAACGTTCGAAGAGGAAGATGAGCGCGATATTGATGATCAAGAAATAGACCGTCAAGATTCAACTGTTGGACTGATTCGATAAATTTTTTGCTTTAGAGGAGCTGAAATGTTGATTCAGTTAAGAAAATTGGTGTGATTCGTAAAACCGACCTGCAGAGTTGTATCTAGTCTCTATTGATATATATATGTCACGAACATCATTGTTTTTCATGCATATTTGCTTTGTTTTTTTGCTCGGATAAATTCAAATGCAAAGTCCAGGGACATCTCCTAGCATCACATTCTTAACCAAAGTCATAAATCACTGGGTTTCAAAGATTTTTCCCAAGAAAAAAAAAAATGATCCGAGTTTCTCTTAAATATAATATGTAAGGCTCTTCATTATACACGTAGAATTTCATGCAGGCGCTCCCCATTTCTCTCTACCTGAGGTTTAAAAATGTTTAAAACTAATCATCTTATAACAACACATTATTTAAGAGAACTTCTCCGAAAATTTCAAAACAGAAAAACCATCCCACCAACTTTATCACAAATGACTACACAATCACTAATTCTCTTTATTTCTTTATCGCTGAGAGTATTTCAAAGCTTTTTATTCCTTTTTCACTCTCTTATTCGGGTCGGGTTCGTGGCCGAAATTAATGTTCAACTGGTTATTACTTCTAGTGTGAGTGTCATCTTTAACCGAGTCTTCAAGCTGGAACGATTCCAAGTGCTGAGAGCCTCCATTTAGATTGAGATAGCTGGCAATACCATCGATCCTATTCGATTGCATATTCGGAGAGCGCAGTTTGAACCCACCAGGACTTGGACTCGTCATTTTCTTCAAAACATCGCCGTCAGAATCTTTCCGAAGCATTTGGAAGTAACTTTCAAACGACCCTCTGCGGTCGTGGGGTTGTGGCTGCATGATGTCTGGAGTCATAAGGATATTTCCTTGGCGAGGGGATTCAAATCCTTCTTCTTTCACGCCGTGGTTGTAGTACTGACCTTTACCGCCTACTTGCGGCGGCTTGAGGAAATGAGGGTCTTCAAACAGCTTGTTCAGTTTGTTGCCATTCAACAAAAAGCCAAGGCCTGGAGACCTGAGGTCAAACTCCGAACTACTTAGCCCGAAGATGTTCGGAGTTTGACGGTCACCTTCGGGCATTCTCATATCACTGCCTAAGCCAAATAATTGCGGTGTTCTCTGCGGAGGAACTTGGAAATTGGCATCGGGCTGATCTTCCTGTTGAGGCGTCTGTGCCTCTTGTCGTGGAGATGGTTGAGAAATTGAATTTTCTCTCCTCGTGTTGTATCCATGGCGTGGACCGCTGTTGGCGCTGGCAGTTGCTGCTTCTACGCCGCGTTGGGTTCGAGCTGTTTTGGTCTTGGTAAAAGCATACATCGACGTATCTGGTTTAGAATCTTTGGCAGATGTCTTTGATTTTGCGCCCTTTTTCTTTTTCTTGCCTAAGACGGCTTTTTCTTTGATTGTTCTGGTTTCTCGCTCATTTTTCCTTTGAATCGCATGATGATTTTCCTCGGAAACTAGAATGTCTTACTTGAGAGCGTTCAAATAATCCTGCTCTTCAGAGGCCATAGATGCCTCTTGTTTTGTCGTGCTGTCTGTTTCTTCTTTGATTTGACTCATCAATTTATCAATAAGATCCTCTAAACATAATCAAATAATCTCACCATCTTTCGCTCCCTTCTTTCTAGCACCTTCTTATATTGCTTTACTTTGAAGAAGTCAGGGTACTAGGGGAAACCTCAGGCGTCTGTTACGAAAGTTGAATTACCTCCTTTGCGGTGAAGGAACGCTCGCAATGAGACCAAGCCTCTCTAAAGTATTCTTCAGGATCGTAGATGCCATGGGTCGAATATCGGACCACATCTCCATTGAGGTCCTCAAAGACCAAGAGCATCTTCACATCACAAAGCATCGAAAGTTCCGCTGCTTTCTTTACAAGCCCATTTTTACGCTTGTTAAAGGTACTCTAAGAGGGAAAATCATATGATAAATTGATTATTCAGAGATAAAAGGCGGTACGTATTTGATTTTCTTATCTCCGATAGCCTTAATAGTGATCTTTCGTCTTCCCATCTTCTTTGGCGCTTCCGGAGTCGGATTTTTGTTAGGTGGTTGCGACACGACGGTGGACAAGACTAGTACGTTTGTTTATTTTAATTAGGTTTATATGTGATAATTGTCATTGCAACGAGCTTAAGTACCCTCGTTCCTTAACCTTCAAATATTTCAGGTTGACTTTCTCAAAACCAATAGTATCCCTCATACCTTCAATGTTGGAAGGGGTCGGACAATGTCCTTTGAATTATTCAAAGGGATTAGGAGCGTATTTTTACAGAAAATCTCAAATTTTTGATAATGGCTGGGTTGAGTTGGATGATGTGATAAGTATTCAAATTTTCCGCTTGGCAGCATTTTGGAGCCTCTTTTTTCAAGAAAATGGAAAGAAGGATTGGAGTCTATTTTAGGGATTTTGATTACGGGTGCTTACTCAAGGCACGTGAATTAAATTTTATTTCGGCTGGAAGCACGCGAAACAGGTTCCTGATTCGAAAAGTGCTTTTTTCCCACTATATACTGAAGCAGTTGCTTCGCTGAAGATAGAAAATAGTTAGTTTAGCTAAAATCGGTTGAATAAGAAATGAGAAGAAGGATAAAAAATAAACTTGAGAGATTTGGTGCTTCTATATTACTTTTGAGAACATATGTAAGAGTGAAATAAAAACTTTTTAATGTTAGGAGGTAAAATTATGAAAGAGATGGTTTGGTTTTCATGAAAGACAGAAAAATATTTAGTCAAAGCGGTTCCTTGCAATCTGACCATATTTAGATCAAAAGAATAGGGAGATTTGAAAGTTTTTGAGAATTTACAGTTTTATCTAATGACTACCTTGTTTCTTTATATCAAGAAACTCGAAAAATTTTATGAAAGAGACAGACAGTCTTTGTCCAAGTATTTGGATTACGTTATGACTTAACCGTTCAACGAGGTTCAAAGCAGATAAGATAAAAAATGTTGTGGTCCAGTGGTCTCTTCAGCTTCGACAAAACTTCCGTTAAATGATCAGAGCTCATGACTTATGTACAACGATAATGAGTTATCTGCAAATTTGTTTTCAAAGCACTTTATACTGACCAATAGTCTTCTCTAGCAATGCCATTTGACGGTTTTGAAGTGAAGTCAGTTCTTGAAATGAGTACCCATAAGAAGATGAAACAATGAGACTAAAGAAAATGAGAAGGAAAGAATAGAAACGGTATAACGAGACCCGAATCATTGAGAGTTAGTCGATTGAAGGCGAGCTCTGTTATCGAACTTTACCATTATAAAATGTCGAGATTGCTTACAATTAGCCACGAATTAACATTGGTTTTATTTTGCGCATGATCCTCTGTGTTAGTTTTATGTTTTATTATTACTCAGCATATTGATAGCACATTCGTGTGTCAGGAGCATTGAAATATCAATAAGCCAGCAAATGCTACTTCAGAAGAAAACCAAATCAGCTCTTAAATTCCTCTCTGTTGCAAAGCGGAACGCCAAGCAAAGTAAGCATAAGGAAAACGGGCTTCACTCCTTAAAAGATAGCTTCGACGATGAGCTATCACTCAAAAAAATTCAAAATAAAATCGCATTTCACAAAGGTTCATTGCCTATAGTCATGCTTTGACGCTGATTCATTAAATTTCAGACTTAATTCATGGGATTGTCGCAACTTCAGACAGCAGATTCTTCATTTCTATTGCTGCTGATTGCAAAATCGGTATTTTCGAAACAATAACTGGCGATCACAAAAAAACATTCACATTGGATGAGTTCGGTACATCTGATTCAATAGGCCTGCACATTTCTAATACAGGATTTCATGGTTTTTAGAGTGCCTTAACGACATTTCAATAGACGGAAATGATCAATACTTTGTAGTTTGCGGAACTCAGCCTAAAATCGCAGTTTTCAATTTTACCCTTAAAGAGCACGTATTTACAATGGATATTCCTGAAAAAGGTCAGGGGTGCTCTCCGATTATACTAACAATTTTCTCATTCAGATAAGCTTCGTTCTGTTTGCATTACTAAAGACGGCAGAAGGATATTAGTTGGATCGGAAAGCGGAAATTTATATATTATAAATAGGAGCGACATGGAAATTACTCACGTATTTGAAAGAGCGCATCGAGGTAGAATTTTTGTCCTTGGACAGGACATTTTTTAATTGGAATATGATTTTTCAATAGATGCAATCATCTATATCACTATGGCAACAAATTTCCCTCATGCATATACTGCTTCTTGCGATAAAACTGTTGGAATCTTCAATATAGACAAAACACAGCAATTAGACAGCCTTGACTTTATTCATACAAGTAATATTGCTGGACTCGAAGGAATAATATATCGTTTATATCAAGACACAATATATGGGGTGAAACTCATTAAAGGCGATAAATTCTTAATAACTTGCAGTGTTGACAGATCTGTTGTGATTACAGATTTGCAAAAGAGACAAGTGGTGAAAAAATTTGACAAAGCGCATACAAGTAAGGCAATCTGAGGGAAATCAACGCGATTGAGTCCATAAAAATTGATTTTTAGATGTGGCTGTGAGGATAGCAACAATGTCCAATGCAAATTTTATTGTTTCGGCTGGGAGAGATGGAGCTCTTTGCATATTTGATACAAATCGCCTGCAACATATCCATACTTATAGCCATGCACTTAACGGTTTGTCCGTTGTCTGCCCTCATATTTTAATGGTTTGAAAATAGGAATGATTCGAGGTCTGGCCGTAACTCGCAATAATAGGTTTATCGTGATAGGCGGAGAGAACGGTGCGCTCTCTATCATCGATTTGGGGAGACAGCAAAAGTTAGCAGATAAATCCTACGGTTTCCGGGGTAATTAAGATTCTCAATATCATTTGATGAAGAATAAATAACAGATTGGGTCAGTAGTATCTCTGCGACAAAAAATACTCAGAATTGTATCGCTGTGGGATCAAAAGACGGTTCAATTGCTATCTATTGGATGGACAGTAAAGCGAAACTCCATCAGTTTGAGAACGCGCATCAAGGTTAATTTTCTCTAAGACAACATAGATTAAATGAATCGCGTATATATAGACGGTGTCTCTGCTGTATTTTTCTCATCGGACGAAACTTTTCTGTATTCTGCTGGTTTCAAAGGCGATATAAAGATATGGAATCTAGTAGCTGAAGCCTTTGAGCTGTTGCACGATTTTAGATTTGTCCATACAAGTAAATTGATACTTGCTTTCCTCTGTATATCTGTTAATTCGATCGCATCGTATCGTTGTTTTATCCCTTCCTTTCTTTTCGTTAATAATGTGGTGGCTTATATAAATTATATTCCAGGTCGTGTCAGATCGATCCAAGAAACCAAAGATCGTGAGTTTCTACTGACAGCCTCTGAGGACAAGCATATCGCGATTATTGATTTGAAGAAAATGGAAGTGGTGGAGAAGATAGCGCCACTTAAAGGTGAACTATGTCATAAAATGCCATTTGACCTTCCGAATAGCAACACTCTTCGCAATGACCCTATCTCATTCGAATAAATGGCTCGCTTTTAGTGGGTTTAATTATGAGTATAGAGTCTGGGATTTCAAGTCAAGGGAAGAAATCTGGAAAATCGACCACCTTCATTTTGGTAACTAACTGCATCCCGTGGTTGAAATAATAATTTATCTGGCTCAAAGACTGGATACTCGACTTATTAGTCAGCTCAGACGATCGTTTTTTGATTTCTGCAGGTGCTGATCGGTCAATAGTGATCGTGGAGGTGGACAAAAAGAAGATTTATCATCGATTCAGCGACGCTCACGATGGTAAAAAAAAAAAACCTCTAGCATACGTTTTGTTATCACGCCATCATATTTCCTCAATCTAGATTGGATTCAAGCTATTACCCTAACTCACGATAATAAATATATATTATCTGCTTCGACCGATAAGACTATCCGAATATTTGATATTTTCCAGAAGGTGAGGATCCATACCTATCAAAATCTTCACAATGGTATATTCTTTTTCTCAAATCTTTTAAAACCCAAGCTTGCTCAATTTCGGCGGATTGGAGAGACTTACACAATTTTTTGTCAAAAAGATTCCATTATCTGTTTGAAACTGTCACAAGATTCACAGACGATAGTAACTGGGTCTAGGGATTGCTCACTTGGGATGACACGAAATATGCTTTCCTCTAAAAAAACCATGGTTTCTGGTAATCCATTCCAAATTTTTCAATTTTCATGCAACAATTCTTGCCAAAATTTTAGACCAGGACTTTTCAAACTCAAAGGAAGAAGGCTTAATATATAAGAAAATGATCGTGCATAGGATCATTGACCTTATACTCAAAAAAGAAGTTCAAGAGGCTTGCGAACTAATCGCTGCCTATCCGAACCTCAAACTAATGCCAGCGAATATAAATCTATTCCATATCTGCACTATGCTAGAATCCAATGACGTGCATTACATTGCGAAATGCATAGAAAGCGGCGTAAAATACTTCCCAGACAGAAACCAGAAAACGCCTCTTCAAAACCTAATGACCTCCGCTGTAAAAGACCCTGCACGTATCAACGCATTGCTCTCAGAATCAGAGCAATTATTCGACCCTCGCACTTGCCCTGATCAGAACCTTAAATACCTATCTCAGTCCCTCCCTAGCATCTTGAAGATGGATAATAATAACGTCGCACTCTTTATGCAGACTTTAATCGGAACTCCCACTACGAAAGTGCTCTCTTATGTTCCTAGTTTCGGGAAGCTACGAAACTTTTCTCGAAGACTTTATATCACTGTTGATTCACTTGATCCTGACGCTCAAGAGTTTAAGACACTGTCGCCTAAAATAAATGAAGGAGGCGGATCGCAGTTGATGTTAAGGTACTTCAGAGTACCGATTAATTTTCATCGAAGGTCAAATCAGTTTTTTGAAATAATCCGAACTTTGCATTCTCTGCAATGCGGGGAGGTGTTTCAAACGAAAGCGGTTAAAATTCTGATAGATTACGGGTGGTCTGTGTCGAGAGGTTATATCTTTGCGGTTTCAATTCTCTATTCGATATCAATGGTACTGTTTACAGCGTACACAATTGTTGTTGATAAACCAGCTGGGCTTGAAATTACCGATGCGATATTTGCATCGATTTTACTTCTATATGAGGTTATTCAATGCTATGCTTGCAGAAGAGTTTACTTCACAGACTTCTGGAACTTAATAGATGCGAGTGCTGCGATTTTGAGGCTGCTGGTGCATATTCTAGTGTGGAATGAAGTATCTGAGTCAGCAATAGAATGGATCACTTCATTCGCGTTGCTCTTTGGGTATCTTAAGTGGATTTCTTGCTTCAGGCTGTTCAAATCAACAAGTAACAATAATAATAACATCTTTTTTTTTGTTTGTAATATTGGCCTATGTTTTCAACAGGGAAGATCGTCAGAATGATCGTCGAGATAATAAAAGATTTACGGAGCTTTTTCCTTGTCGTCGCGTTCCTTCTCATGGGCTTTACGCTCATTTTTTATCAATACGAGCAAACAACCATCGGTGAAAGCATGTTGGAGACTTACTTGCTAATGTATGCCCAGTTTGAGGTGGCAGACTATGGTTTTGGGCAGATATTTTTCTTTGTGATTGCTACTCTTTTGCTTTCGGTTATTCTACTCAATATGATAATTGCGGTGATGAATGACACATTTAACAATGTTCATGAAAGCCATGATTTGACGGATGGTAAAGAGAAAGTGTTGCTAATATTAGAGTGTATTGTTATGAGAAATTTCTTCCGAAAATTCAGATTACGACGGAATCGCCAAAATGACAAGGATTGCCATCCAAAATATTTGTATTTCATTGAGGAAGGATACAAAGAGGATCAAAAATCTCAGATTAAAGCGATAAAAGACGCTACGATTGCTGCAAATAAGCAGTTAAAGGAGAATCTCGCAATGCAGAGGCAGATTATGAAAAAGCAGTTAGAAATAGAGCAACAAATTCAACAGCAGCATCAAGTAATCCTTGAGGAACAAAAGAACATTAGACAGATGATTGCGAGCAGACTTGAAGAGGCGGAAATGAACATTGAAAGAAATATTGAAAAAAGACTGTCGACTTATCAAACGCAAATGAGGAGAGAATTCAGCGATCCTTCTGCACAGATTGAGTAAGAGAAAACTAATCTAATTTTTGTTGTAGATGTTGACTCATTTTTTTCATTTTGTTAAGTGAGAGGGGCATTCGAGAGATCTATAGATTTGTGGGAAAGGAAAATTTCATACCAAAGAAGACCCTTGAAGAAGAGGATGAGGTGGACTCTTTACAAAGCAATAAATAATAAATTTTCGAATGAGAAAAAATTAAATTTTTTTTTGTTTTCTATAAATAGTTAGCCTGATCGAAATTTTCACTACAATTTTGTAGGACCTTGAGCAAGGCTCTTATCGCAATAATGTTTTTCGGTGTCGCGAGTGTAAGAATTCAAGAGAACGGTTTTGGTTTGATTACTTCAAATTTTCAAACTAACTCGAGAAAAAAAAAAAACTCACCTCCTTTAGTTGATGGAAGTCTCTAATGGATTTTGCTGTGTATTTATTTGCTCTTTGAAAAACACCGATCTTTGTAGATGTAAACTCGCTCTTAATTGGATTCACACAGCATTATTCAAGGGTCTCACATTTATTCGCATGTTTAGCTCATTCAATTATTTAAACATCGCCGAACAGGAGGGGAGATCGAGACGTTTGAGTTTTTCTGAACTTTAAGCTTTCTCGAATATCGGAAACGAAATCAAGTTACAAGACTGTTATTATGTACGTTTTAATCCTAACGCCAATCCCAAATTAATTTACGAATTTTTTTACAAAATGGGGCTCCTTTCAAAACAGAAACTGCGAGTCGTGATAAAAGAATGAGAGAGCGTGAGTAAGATGACTCAGTCATCCAACATAGACAGCAAATCTCACCAATAAAGAAAATCTTAAGTTGCAGAACACGCCATTTCATATCACAAATTCATTTTTCGATTACCTATTTTTTAACTTGCTTTATACCCGCTCTAGAAGAGCTGTCTTTTCCCGCAGTTAATTAGCATAACTATAGAATAATGTCAAATTTCTTCTCCTATCCTTGTCAATTTCGAAAGAGCTGCTAATTCTACGAACTAAACTCGATTCTTGGGTATATTACTAATTAGCTTGAGCAGGCCCAAGATCTAGATTGTTGATTGCTTGCTAAAGTCTATTTTGAGTCAACCGATTTGTTTAAAAGCAAGAGGAAATTCTAACATAAGCAGGATCTACTTGTGAAAAAAAAAGATATGCAACAATTTAGAAAGAAAAAAAGTTAACCTCAGTTGGTGAAGGCAGCCGTAAAGAAAAAAAAAATACATTTCAAAGGTATCTTTAGCGTGGCGCGAGTGTGGCAGTGATTGTTGATTTCGTTGACATTTAAATCAGATCAAATTTCGTTGATATTCATGAATGAATTTATAAAAATAATTAGTTTCGATAACAATAATCTACTTAAATAAAAAAGATTCAAATGGGAAGCAATTGCTGTGCGTCAAGAAAGGTAGCAAGTTTCTTCTTACCGAGTTTTAACATCATTTTCCATCCAGGAACCAACTCTTTGGGAGAGGCTTCACAACGAAGAAGAGGTAAAGAATATAAAGGCAGAGTTAAAGAAAGAATTCGAGCAAGCTGATACGAACAAGGATGGCATTCTCACTTTTGTCGAACTCACTACGAGTTTGACAGCAAGGAACGCTAAGCTAGGTCTTCCACCTCCTTCTGAACAGGAGGTAAAAAAGGCTCTCAAGAGAACTGATAAAGACCTGGACCATGTTATAAGCTTGAGAGAATACATAGACTACGTTATGGCACAGCTCGAACAAATGGCTTTAGCCCAAAAAGAAAAGGAAGAACAGAAGCAAGCTCAACAGAAGCAGACTGAACAGAAACAAGAACAAGCAAAGGTAAACTAAGGGACACTTCATCAACAAGCAGGAAAAAGGAAAATTAGCCTTGATTTCTTTTCCATTAAGCTAGTCCCTTTCTAAATTTCGGTGTTTAATATATACCTTGTCCTGGCTAAGTATTAATTAACAAATGCACAATTTCCATTCATATTTCGCGTTTTAATTGACATGATATATAATGATAATATACTACAATGTCTCAGCCATCCAGAGAGAGCATTCAAATCACCGAGTATAAATGATGTGTTTCTCTTTGTTAAACTATAGAAGCTTATACAAAGCACTTATCATTGTAGCATTCAACTTTATCCGAATTTACTACGACTAAAGTCTTAACTTTAAAAATTGTGCAAGACTCCAAAACAGCCGCTTGTGTTTTTATAAAAACAGCAATGAAGAAGTTTACCAGATTGTTGCTTTAGCATCAGCAGAAGAAGAAGACCAAAAATGAATGCACAGGGTACTGAGCATCAGAATTTATCAAGGAACTTCTTAAAGGATTCAAAAAGCAAAATAGGTAGCCTTTTGAGTCAGATACCTCAAGCGAGATTGATTGAGTGCAGCTAAGAGACCGATACTGAGAGTATTAAGAGTGATAAGCAGCTTAGACGTCAAGTGGATTTAACCAATAGTTGGATTTTATTTTGTGTGTTAGCGCTATTTTTAAATGACGTATTCAGAATTTTACTGATTCTTTGACGCGCAACTTCACAGCGGCACTGTGACCTGTACATAATGAAAAATGAGGAAAGCAATTGCTGAAATGTTAAGATGGCCTGCCTAGTAACGAAAAGGGACGCAAAGAGTTAGAAACAAGCACAATTTGTATTCTGGTTGTTAATGCCGTTTGATATAATTGAACATATTGAAAATTGGTTATATCAGATGGGTGATACATGCTGTGTCATTAGAGATAGAGTATTTCCTCTCTTAGCTTTGAGTATATAGCAGCTATTCATTTATAGGAGGAAGAGGAGAGTTCAATGAGCGTCAAAAAATCGAGCAAAATATTAAACAATGTTCATATCTACTGACTAAAATAATTCTGGAGTTTTACAGTTCAAAGAACTCTACATACAGACTCTGTGTGAAGGCAGGCCCATCAGAAATTGGGGATAAGGCCTCCAGCAGAATGCGAGGTCAGAAAGATAGTTGCAAAAAGAGATTCAAGCAGAGATCGAGGGTTGAGTCTCGAAGGATTTACGGGGATGATGATAATGATGGAGCAGCTTGAAAAACCAGAGAAAACGAGATTCCCAGTTGAAAAAGAAACCTTTTCCAAAGGGAAAGTTGGAAAAAGAGAAAATGAATCCAAAGCTGCTGTGGTCAAGGAAGGTAAAGCCCAAGTTGCTATTAACCAACGAGGAGGATTAGAGGGCCATTCTTTTCAATAATGAAATTTCTAAATTTGCTTGATCTGCTCGAAAAATTGAATCAATTAATGAAAACACCTACTGCTATTAGATTCGTGAAATGGAGAAAGAGACGCTGTTTTCTGAGACCATGACTAATCAGATATTCAAAAAAAATTAGATCAAAATCGAGTTCGGTCGAATTTAGTAGCGAAATGTCAGAAAGGAACATCGACATTCAAATGAAAGACATCACGAATGACATCAAAAACGCACTGATTTTTTATTATTTCCTGTTCCAAGCAATGTATCACAATGATTAGCCTGAGATTCTCCCTCTTTCCTTTTGGCCCAGTTTTCACGCCGGAATGTTGTTAAACCTTGAACGAGGTGGCGAGTCTTAGCACTGATCAGCAAAGAGTGAACAAAATAGATAGATTTTGCTTGCTCTTCAATGAAATATACATCTGAAATTTCACAAAAGATTTCAAATCATGAATACTTTTTAGATGAAAGTGTTTAGCACCATTGCTAGGAGTTAGGAGAGCTATCTAATGGTAAAAGAAAGGCAGATCTTCCATATTTTTTTTGTAACAGGTCCCCCACTCTGTTTTTTGCTTTTTCCAATGGAAAGAAATAACTTTGTAAACCAAATAGAGCAAATACTAAAAAAACTACAGGGAAATCCAATCATAACAACTTTTGAGACATGTTTGAACCTGAGAAATGCTGTTGGAAGAGAACCGACGCTGGAATCATTTATTTTTTTTAGGGTTGCTAGTGAATGTGGAGTACAACGATTAAATTTTGACGATTCCGATCAAGTTTTATTTTCCAAAGCTTGAGAGCCTAGTTGCTTCAAGACAAAACTCTCAACTAATTTGAAATTTGATATATAGATCTCAGAAGACTTTGAATGTCAATGAAACAAGTGGAGAATCTAAAAACACAACGGCCTGCATGGCGAGCGTTTATGACATTTCATATCGAAAGTTTTTCTGTTCTTTTCGTGAAATATGGATAAAAACACAGAGAAGGCCCCTTATGAGAGAGGTAGCAATCAGCTCTACTTCTGAAAATATTAGCTTAGAGAACTGATGAAAGGAGCTTGTTTTGGCGTTAATTACAGTCTCACAAATTAAAAAGCAAAGCGTATATTTAAATGTCATACCGGTGTATCTATATAAATTATTCATTAAAAACTTAAAATTAAATCACAATTCAAGTCTGGATACGATGGGAAATGCTTGCTGTGCTAGTAGAGATAAGGTAGTAGCTTACAGAAGAACTCAAAGGTTAATGATACGTTCCTAGGGGATGACAATACGGGAGAGACTCGAGAATCAGGATGAACGTAAGAAAATTGAGAGCGAAATCAGACAAATGTTCGAAAAGGCTGATAAAAATGGCACTGGACTCTTAAGCTTCGGCGAGCTCTACAGAGTTTGTCTCGAGATCAACACAAAGATCAATAAGGAACCTCCAACGGAAGGGGATGTCAAAAAACTCATGACTGAGGCCGACACGAACAAAGACGGCCTACTCAATCTCACTGAGTTTACAGCATTAATGTTTGGGAATCTCGAAAAAATCGCTGAAGCTGAAAGGCAATTAGAAGCCTCGAAAAAGGAAGAGAAAGCAAGAAACTAAAACTGCTGTGATTAAGGGAAGATAAATCAAGTCCAGCTCAAACTGCTGCTAATTAACCGCAAGTAGCAAGTAGTCAATTTATATTTGTTGGAACTTCGCTATTGTCTTCTTTTTTAACAAAGTTTATCTTCATAATTCGGATATATCATGAGGCAAATCCACTCGTTTCACTTCATAAACTGTAAAAGATTACACAGTAGAGAGTTCGAGGAAAATAGAATTACAATTAGATTAAGATTAAATTTTCGCAGACATGGATTTTTCGAAGAATTAGAGATTGTGTGTGATTGATTCGATAATCAAACATAAATACAGCCGATCTCGTCCGGAGGCAGGACTTTGAAGGCCTAATTAGCTTTTATTTTGTTTTTATTGACTTTGAGATAATCCCCATCAAACTTTGCTTCAAAATCCAATCAAATGATGGAAAAATCACCCAATTTGATTCACACTGCACTCTATTTGAGGGTCTTAGATGTGTCTCACTCTTATTGAAGAAAAAAATTGTCTTCATAGTTTTTTATATCAGACACTTCTTTAAGTTATAGAAGAAAAGAGAAAAGGAACACGGAGCTAGAAAGGCCTTTTCAAACAAACTTAGATCTTCTTTTGCTTTATTGCTATTATTTTACATGAAGTACTAAATTTTGATGAATTCTGTCGATACTCGATTCTCAAAATATGAAATCTTTTTTTCTATGTATGCTCCCTTGTTTGCAATCCAAATGGAGTCGAAGTTCTTCTAGGTGGAATGGAAAAAGAAAATGTACGGAACTGCGTTTCAAAAAAAATTTTTTCAGGGTCGCTTTTGTGACTCGAGATAAAAAAGAAAAATCAAAGTGGAAAATAACTTTCAATTATCAAGACCATAACCTCACACACAAAATATAATGCTAATAAAAGCAGACAACTTAAAAGATTGGTAGTTGAAGCAATTATCATGTTTCACAGAGTTTTCTATCGTTTGAGACACTTGCTGTCGAAGATGAGCGATTAATCCAAAAAGATTTTTTGAGGCAGCTGAGTGATTCTGAAAATGCGCAGTTAACTCTACAAATTTCATAAGCTTTCTGTTTATCCTGATTACAAGATGAGAATGACACATACAAGAGAACATAGATGAGAAAACTTTCGATGAGTGCGAAAAAGACAAAAACAGCAGCATATTCATCCAAGTTATCTCATAATCAGAAATAAATAGCGAGCATTTTTATAAATAGGAAAAAATATCTATTCTACTACTCCTACTACATTTGGAACAATTCTTTCAAAACGGTTAAGTTAAAACCATGATGCTCTCTCCAGTGATTTACAACTCTCGTAGGATGTCTTTAAGATTTAGTTAATAGTTAATCTTCACGGAATATCTTTGTTTCGCCGTTGTAATCAAGAGACTTGCCGTCCTACTCAAAGAAAAGGTTGAATAAATAAACATCATATAAGCCAAATTCATTTTCGTGTCAGTACTAATTGGATTCCAAAGTGTAGAAAATCACTTGCCGCTCACATTTAATCGATTCTGAAATAATTAAATTTGCTGATACGATTATTGCCAAATGCCCTTTCTTGGAAATTTGGTTAAATGTACCAATGAAGATCGAGAGTTGCAGGCAGAGTTTCTTTGGTGAATAAGGATGAAGAACTTAAACATTATAAAGGATCGAAATCCCATCAACAAAAGTTATATTAGTTTCTCTTTCTCTGCCTCCATCATTAATTCACTCGCCTTGCAATCTGCTCATTGATGAGCTCGCAGAAGGAAACGAAACTAGGATCGACGACTGGCTAACCGATTTTAGATTGGAAGTCAAATGTTTAATTTTTCTGGTAGCAGCTGCTACTGGCACTTATAACGCCTTAATTTCGTTTTCAAAACGGTATTTGTCGTCATTTCTCAGAGTTTTATCTTTCCGAAGCAGAACACAAATATTTGTAAGATCTGATCAAGATTGACTTTTTTCCATCCATCACTTTGATGAAACAACGGTAAGGACTCTAGCATTTCTCCTGGCGTCAACGAATTGCTTTTTCTTATGTCATATATTAAGCAAGCGTAAAATTAAATATATAAATTCATATCAAGAAAGATAAGATTCGATGGGAAATTCTTGCTGTTCTGATAGAGAGAAGGTATTTCGCTTATTAAAACACAAAATCTAATCGTGCATGCTAGAAAAAACCGTTGTCTCAGAGACTCACTGACAAAGAAGAGCGCAAGAAAATGGAACAGCAATTCAAGAATTATTTCGAGCTCTATGATGCAAATAATAATGGACACTTGAATTTCGATGAATTCACCAGATATTGCATTGACGTAAACCATAAGATGGGAATACCACCACCGCAAGAAGAGGACGTCAAAAAACTCATGGAGAAGTATGATACAAACAAGGATCGTACCATCAGTCTGCCAGAGTTTATTGATCTTATGTTCAAATGCCTTGAAATAACCGCTGAAGCGGAAAAACAAAAGAAACCTTCTGAAAAGGAGAAATCTGATCTAGAGAAAAGAGTTGGAGTGACAACAGAAGCCAAAGTTACTGCTTAATAGTGATAAGAACCTAGTCACTGGTAAGACTCGAACTTGAGAGCCATTGTCGTTTTCTACTCATTTTACATTTACTTGAATTGAGAAAAAAAATCTTGCGAAATATTAAAGGTGTTCAAAGGGAATGTATTGTTGCTTATTTTCATAAGATTTAGATACCTCGTTATTTCAAGAAAATTCTTCAATTCATTTCAGAGGATTTACCCTCTTGCTTTAATGTGAAGTTTACTTTTTGGGTCGAAGTTATGAAAAAGAAAGAGCAGCAGTAGCTTCAGAGTCGCGTTTCAACTAATCATATGCTGGTGATGAATCAAGTGCTGATAAATAATCCCATTTCTTCCGAATTCCTATCTACTTTACTTGGATCTTGCTAAAGAAATTAAATTTTTTCATTGCTGATTTTTCCAAGAGTTCAACCAAGATCAATCTAAGAGCAGATCAAAACACATTAATGACATGGACTAAGTCAAGAATGTAAAATCTCTATCTTCTTTTTCGGTGATACGAGAGTTTAAAAATTCACAGGAGTGTCTTTCTAAGAAGAGAAAAGACCATTGAATTTTTGCCACAAGGCCCCAAAACTAATTAATCCGCAAGCAATAAATCAAAATATAGAAAAGCAGACTGGTTCGTCCTCATTTGTATTGCAATAGGAAGTATTTAGTTTATCGGAAGAGAATTTTATCTTAGAATTTCATCATTGAAGTGGAAATATGTAAATCAAAGATGCATTTATATATGTTGATAAAAGTAAAACAAAAAGACTTCTTACAAAATCGCTTTCGTGACCAATGAACCGACGATACTTGGAATTGAGATCAATATTAACATCAAAAATATCATGACGCAGCAGCAGAGATAGATTTGTCTCCTGTGAACGGGACCCACATAATTTTCCTTAAAAACATCATTAACTTTGGAAGCAAGAGTTGTTAATATTTACCCACATATCCAAAGGATTCAAACTAAACTTGATTCTACCAATTGGTGGAGCCAGGAATGGAGCTTGATTTGGATCGCTTCTACCTTGACCAACTTTATTCAATTTTGCTCTAATAACGTTCAGAGAGGTTAGATGAATTTGTTGGATAATTCATGTGAGTTACATTTCGATTGGAAGAATCTCGAGAGAAACATTGACGAACCCAGCTTTCTCTAATTGACCCTATTGAACGTTAACATACGTCTATTATAGACGATTAATTACTTGATCGTCATTCTTTTTCTTTCGATATAATTGAATCTTAACCTTATCATACTTTTCAATCTGGTTTCTGTTACTTTCCTTCGGGCCTTTCATCTAATCATCAAAAAAGTTTTGTTTTAATGCTGTAAATAAGTGAGATATTTCTACCGTCACAGCCTGATTATACAAAAAGGCTTCTTCGGCAAGCTCAGTATAGTCAAGAGTTCCCTCAGAGATAAAATCGTTGGCTGAGATCACATCCTTGTCCCAAGCTTGTAGTGATATTCTGTTGGTTTTGGCTGGGAATTGCGTCTTAAACACCATTCTCCAGTTAAATGCGCCCTATATTTCGGGTAATTGATTAAACTTTCAGGTTGATAAGTGGGTCGGTACCTTTCCATTCTGGCTTCTCCAATGAGTATCAGTCACCAATTTTGTTCCATCTATAAAATAATAGTCAGCAAGCAAACTCTTAGCAGCAGTAACTTACCATCCATCTTCGCGCTAATATAGAGATCTACCATTCCGCCATCAACACCAGGCATCTCCTCACAGTCCCAAACTACTAGTCTGAGCTCAAATTCCTATAGAAATGTATTAGAAACTTGAATTATATAACAAGAATTACCTTAGGGGGTCTTGGAGTCAGATCCCACTTCTTTCTAAGCGTCTTTTCTTCTCTAGGGAAAATTTCCACAAACAATCGGATTGCGCCTTGAGGGACTCGAGAAATTGGATTGTAAATTTCGCGAGTCTCAATTGGAACTTCCTCAAGTTTTCTCCATCTCTTAGAGAACCAACGATCTTCGATGTCGATCGTAGTTTCACCAATCAAATCATCTCGCTTCAGAGGGTCATGGTCCATAACTTTGATTCTCAGGAGACCATCTCCTGGAAGAGTGGCTGGGAATTCGAAAACCTTATTAAATTTTGGATTTGGCTCATCATCTTGATAGAAACGGCGTTCATCGTAAACGGTATCGCCCAATTCGAGGATCAAGTAAGGATCGGAATTGGAATTTTCGTCCTTGTCTGCGAGGCCAATAGCGTCTATCATATACACACGCACAATGCAGTCTGATTTCTTCAAGAAATCGACGTCAGGGATGCCCACAGCATCGTGTTCCGATGCTGATAACTTTGCTGCGTTTGCTTTCATTTTGTTCATGGCTTTTTCATCAATCTCCTTTTTCTCTTCTTCGGTGAGAATCGTGATCATTGCTTTGAAGAATCCAACAGTCTAGGCACAGGTTAGCCTCTCTCGATTTACGACGGATTAATTACCTCAGACTCACGAACGTTTTCATCATCAGCCCTGTTCTTGCCGAAAATCTTTGCGAAGAGACTATCGTCATCCACAGCTGACCCTCTCTTGATTGGAATTTCATCAAAAGGAGTCTTATTCAAGATATCTGTATCCTCCAAAGGCTTGTCGAGGTAGTATCTGTAGTGCTTTTCTTTTCTCTCCTTGGAGTCGTGTCCAAGCTCAAGATATAGACTTGAAATAAAGAAATTAGAAAATATCTCAAAGAGTGGATGATTACTTTGGATTTGGTTTGTCTTTTTCGATTTCGTATCCTTTGGTAGTGTCATTTATGTATTTAGGCTTGATGACAATTTGACTCACTGGCAATAGAGAGCTGATATTAGGAGATTGACCCTATTGAAAGATGACATCAGAAATCAATCAATCAGGTGAGGCTACGTCTGGCAAAATAGGCTTCACACCTTCCACTTTAGTGGTGACGATTTCACCTGTTGCCTTGTCGACATTGCCGATCTCAAGTCCAAAATGCTTGCTGGCTGCTTTTGTCGCCTGCTCTAGTAAACCTTGCTTCTCCTCTTCGTTTTCTTCGAGATCATCGTCATCAACGACATCTCCCATAGTGATCTGTTGAACTTTCTTTAAGCCTCCAGTTTGTGCTAATTATTGATTTGTTTTTATTCATACTCTGCAGGAAATAAGAGAGCTCTCTTACCTTCTATTTCTTTTGCTTTTTGCTCAATACGTTCTTTTGCTTTTCTCAAAAACTCCTTCAAATCAAGTGAAAACGTTCCCAGAAGAGGTTGCATCATTCCACTTAAATAGTAGTCATGAACTCGGCACTGGAATAAATTAAATTCAAGGGTCAAAGTAAGAAAACTTTACACTCAATGCGGGAGCATATTCAGAATCCAACGGGAGTTCTAATTCCAAACTGAGGCAATTTGAGAGAGTGCGCGTATTAACAATTTACTTAAGAACGGTCAGGATGTTAGCATTAGGTCCGGACTCTCTGGGTTGAGTAGCGGTTACTCGACATCCTCTATGAAGCTCTCTTTGTCTGAGGGAGAGAATAGAATCCATGTCGAATTTGATGAAAGGTTTTTTGACGTCGAAGACTCCCAAACTTTTTAGTCCTCTAACTCCCAAGACCTTCATATTCAAGTAAACTTTCTCTCTCTTAGGCTCGATGCTGTTGTAAGGGAGGATTTGAGTGTTTGCAGGTAACACATTTAAGGAAACGAGGACCTTTCCGAAGTATCTATCCAGAGTTCCTTGATTACGAATTATAATTAATTTCTATAAGGAAGAAACTCTTACCGTATTTAAGTGGGTACCATTTTGGAGCTTGAGGTGACATCAGATTGAAGCAAGAATTATCAACGTTGAAAACCGTGCTTCCGAGGTAGTCAGCTTGGACGTCTTTTCCATCCCAGTCCCAAACGGTACATAAGAATGGGGGACACTCTTCGATGTCATCAAATTCTGCATCGAAAGGAATTATATAGTTCCATATCTATTATTTTATAGCGTAAACTCGAGAAGAAAAATAGCCTCTTACTGGGTTTAGAGTCTGATCCAATTTTGGAGAAGTGAATATCATTCCGTTAAAGTAGATCTCACAAATAGGGTCAGAACTTCCAGTATCATCAGTCGGAAGCAAATCTTGAGCCTTTTGTTGACATTATGGGTGAGGAACTCAGAAATCGCAAAAAATATACCATGTATAAGTTTACGAGGACCTTCCATTTTTTTGCGTTGGTCTTTTTGGCAATGTTTCTATCCCAACCGCCAATGGAAAGATTAGCTGGCTCATTGAGTTTGCGGATCCAAATTCTTGTCTATTAAATGAAGATTTGACATTGAAGGCTGTTCCTAAATGAAATTCTTACTTTTACGACTCCAGCCGAATTGTCGCGGATTTTTGGCGCTACAGCTTTATCGATCTTGAAGTATAGCGTTTCAGGCTTGGAGTCTTGAGTCAAGCAGCGAGAAGCTGGCAGTCTGGCAAAGCTGAAATGAGAGTCGCTTCCATATTTCAGCCAGATAATAACATCGGGGAGCTTAAAGAAAGAAAATTACAGCTCAGTTTGATTATAAAAAATACCATTTCAGGATTTTTGTGAGGGAGATCCAATTGAATAGGTTTCAAAGTCTCGAACCATTCCACCATTCTTCCTTTTGGGACGTTCTTTGAATAAACTAAGCTTGAAATTCAAATGATAAGTTATTACCTTTAGTTTGGTTTCAACTGCCATGTTTGCCCATTTAATCTGTAAGCCATAATCTTTATTATTGTAAGGCAGATTCATCGCCCAGTAGGCCTCAGATCGAAGCTCCCACTTGGTTGTTAGATTGGCGTTAAGTGCTTGTAGAAGCTTTTGGTCAGTGATGTTCTCACGTTTGGCGATGGGATTTTTATGGGGTTGAAGGTCGATACTGATTTGGATTCTTCCAACCCAGTTAGAGGCTTAGCAAATTTTGTGTTATCTATATTCTTCAATGATAAAGGATTACCACAATCGGAGAGCTCATTCATAAGATCACGGTATTTGCCTGATGAATTGTGGGGTGCACCGTAGAAATTCATCCAATGAATATTGCGGTATCTTCCTGCTTCAATCTGTTTGAGTTTGAGGTGGCAAGAGCCAATAAGCTCATCTTTGCCACTATCTTCGTCATATAGTTGAAGACAAAGAGTTTCCGTCACTGATGGCAATGCCACTGGAATCTTTAACAAATTAGTCAATTTCTGGAAACTATAGGGGTTTTTACGAGTATCATTTCCTGCCAAATTGGATGATAGTTGTCATTCTTGTAGGTGGTTTGCAATTCGACGTTCCCGAATTTGACTTTGACGTATGGGTCAACTTTTCCAAACTTATCCATTTTTTTGACCCATTCCGCTCTATGGATAACAATGGTCATTTGATGCATCTTCATGTTCAAGAAAGGCGGTAGCAACACTCGGTTGGGATCAAATCCAGATCCGATTTCTTCGGCTTTCAACGGAACCTATTAAGAAAATAAGGTCGAAGAAGAAATCAATTTGAAGCTACAGCAGGGTCTCCTTGGGTGACTATCGAGACAGAGAACTTGATAAAACCGAGGATTTTCTCAAAATCCTTTTCAATATTTGCTAGGGCAGCCCATTTATGGAAAATAGTGTGCTTTTCCTGGCTATACACAAGTGGAAAGTCAATCTCGATTGTTCCTAAAATAGAATTAGATAAACATAAGAACCAAAAAAAAGATGATTACCTAATCTGGCATCTGGTCCAAACAACTTGTGATTGCTCACAGTGATTTTTATTTTTTCATTCTCCAGCTTCTGGGCGTTCTAATCCGCGCGAAGCGCAACAGAAAAATTAAATTTCGTCAAATAAATCTAAGTACCGTGATGGAAGCTTCAAAGAAGAAATGATCTCCCCAGATAACCGATCCTGTACCAACTTCCTTCTTCACTTGAGAGTGTCTCTGCTGGCCCAAGCAATCAACTTTAACGATAGCATCAACAGTAGACCTAAAGAAATAATTAGTTCGTTATTTCATGAAATTAGCTTACTCCGAATCAGCAGGATTGACCAAGCCTCTGGTCTCTTCAACAAACACCTAGTCAGATATTCTATAAGACTGAGACTTGAAAAAGCGTATTACATGGATCATGTAATCACCAGTCTTCATCTTTTGATAGAAGGAAGGTCCTTCAACATGACCTCCCTCCTTTTGCTGGAAAGTTTCGCCATTTGCCAGGTCAAGTTTTTTCTGTGCGTCACCTTTGCTCATTTTGAGTGGATCCTTTGAGTTGCTATTTTTTGTTCTTTTATTGATTATTGAATTTGACGGCTCAATCTTAACGTGATTCCGCGAAAACGTTTAGCCAACAACGAAATAAAATTCTAACAGTAATAAAAAAACGCCTTAAGTCGTTGTTATTGATCTTGATTCTCTTGACCAAGAAATTACGACTCCACGCTGATGGACTTTAATACATCAACCATCACTCATGAATGAATTTATTAGCATCATAGAGGAAATTATGAGTCATCATCAAATTATTTACACCTAATTAAAAAATAATATAAACTAACTACTCATTCCTTTGCTCGCAAGCAGCTAAGCGAAATAATTGTGCATTTAGCCGCACTCCCATATCATTGTTGATACTCCGAATCGCTTCCTATTGCATTTAAATTTTTGGAAATTCTACAGCAATCTTGTCAATGGCAAAGAAAAATAATCAGCGTTGTATATTTTTTTCCATTAGAAAGGACTTGCTGTCTCTTTGGAACATGGTGATCATAGAAAACATTCAATTTTGAGACTCTACAGCAAGACTGGATTTCGAATTTTATTTCGTGATGTGATTTAGAACCGTTTTTTTATTAAAACTCAATCAATGCACCCGCCTCTATTTGTTTTTTTTTCTTATATGCCGTTACTGTAACGTTGAGTTATCTGACTCAAGAGCTGTTCAAGCCTCGAATCAAATGATTTTTGTTTACTCCACATATCTGCTGCATTTTTCGGTATCTTTGAGCCGCTCTCAGAGAAATCCACGTTTCAATATATTTATTTCTTTGCTTCAAAGGGAGGTTTTTCAGCAACGACTAAGCGTAAGTCTGAGTTTTTGAAGATGATTTTAAAAAATATGAAGAAATGGTCAATTTTTGTGTTTATAGCACGCTCATTATGGAGTCTCAACTCTTGCTAGACTGCTTCAAAGCGCATGGCTATGAACCATAGATTGATGAGGCTAAAGAACCAATGAATTGTTTCCATACAATCAGAGTATTCACTTAGATCAAGAACAAAGTTTTTAATTTCTCCGAGTAAGAATTTCAAATATTGCTACATTGCTTCACACCTCAGGGTACAGAGTGATGAAGCAATAGAATCCATGAACAGTACCCTTGTGCAATCAAGATATTCATTTTAAACCAGGGCCAAAGTTTCAATTGGACCGATTAATAATTTCAAATAGTTCATTTACAGCGAGATAAGTCTAACAGTACTTTCCATATATTCAAATCAAAGCAAAATCCAGCTCTCTCAACTTTAAACTTTAATTGGTTTCTTTTCAATTCAAGTTGGAATTTAATTAAACTGAATATTAACTGGTCTCACTGTTTCTCAAATCCAATAGCTGTTAAAATTAATATTGGGATTCCCGAATCAATAATGTTTGATTTTCTTCAATACCAGCGTTCAAGTTGTTAAATGCAAAGTGAAGGTGGTTTGTTGTTTATGGCAAACAAAAATAGAAATTATGCAAATTGTAGGAGCATTGGGATCAGCCATGGGATACACAAGCACCTTCTAAATAATTCTATCTATTGGACTTTCATCTTGTTTCTTTATCAGTTCGTTTCATGAGTTCCTCGAAGCTCCGTGTTATTTTTGAAATAGGTGGAATTTTCTTCATCGAGCTTGGCATAATTTTTATAACTATATAAATGAGTTACTTCCAACCAATTTGACAAAAGATCTCTTACTCTGGTTCCGCGTTGGCCTCTTCCTTTTGGTTTTCTGCTCGGCGTCGAAGGCAGTGGATGCAGACAAATAATAGTCCATACACCTTCGAAAATCAACCTTGGGACAATTTTATAAAACATACCACTGCGCAGGCGTACAGCGTCGCTAACGATGACTTGTCAACTCTCAGATATGGAATGACGGCCAAGTCGAAAGTAACTAGAAGTGCCATTAGCAGCTGTCACCAAGATTAAGTGAGAGAAATTCTGTTAGAGGAAAGTACGAAATAGCAAAATCCAGCAGCAGAAATCACAGCGCCATAAGTGTACCCTTTGAAAGTGTGGATTAGGAAGCGGTTTTGGGAAGAATAGCTTACAGTTACATGACATTTACTACTCGAGTCCGAGTTTCTCTGTTATGTATTTTGAATTGATTTTGGGATTATATGGAATCAACTTTTTTTGTCCCTAAATATGGAACGACTCTTATGATACGCACTAAATTAAAATCATACGCACTATCAATCATTTGAATAATCAAATTGAAAGTACTTCGTGAGCTTTCCCACTGGTTTTGCTTCAAACTTTAAGTTAAATTAAAATATATGAAGGGCATGATGAGCATTAAAATAAAATCATATGTAATTTCGCTGAGGAAGAAACCAAATTTTACAACTTCGTTCGAGGTTTTTTTGAACTGTAATTAACCGCATGAAAGTATACTCTCTATAATAATTGCTGTAAAGCACTTTAAAAGCAACAAATTTTACCAACTTATAATGAATGTATCTAATTACTAACAGTATTGAATTACAAAACGTTTTTATAATACGACGTCACAAAGGGAATGTCTTCCTTCCATATGAAAACAACAGAGGGGCTTTATAACGACAGAATTTATTCGTAATTGTTAACTTGACTTTAAAATAGGTTTGTTAATTTTATCAAAAAAAAGTGTGAATAGAGGTCGATGGTTGCTGTTTGCCTTTCAATATTCGCAAATATACCCATTCTATTGTCTAGAAAGGCAATTATGTTACCAACTTCATGAAACTGCAGTTTGATTGTCGTTTCATTAGGAATTTAATATATCGATCTTCAATAAAATTAACTCGCATAAATGGAGCTTAAGAGTCATCAAAACGCCAAGAGCGACCCGCAATTTCTCTGCAAAACCCACGGAAAGCCTATCCAAAGAGTGAACCTCAAGAGTGAGAATGTCAAGTTCAAGATATTCTGCGACGACTGTCTCAAAGAAATCGACGCTGTAAGATTTCAGAAGGGAGATACGATTGCCAGTTTTCTTACACGGGAAAATTATCATTATTTCGACGAGCACATCGTTCAATTCCGAGACTTTCAACACCAGAAAATCAAAAGCCTCACACAATGCATCTCCTTGACTGACAAAATGTTCCGAGAGTTCATTGAAACTATCCAACTCAAAAAAACTCAGCTTATCGACCTATTACGTTCCGAATTAGACCATCAAAATGAGCTGCTTTCAACTTTGCACATCAATTACAAAAAATATCAGCACAGTTTCCAAGAACTTCTCTCCGGAAACTATGATGAAAATCTGTTGAAAGAGTGCATTAATCTGTTTTCAGAAATTGACAAGAGGACTACAAATCGTCATAGCACTAAGAATGACACTCCGCAATCCAAATACGTTCTTGAGCTCTATAATGCAAGCTCGAATTTAATCTCGCGCACACAAAAGTCTCTCGAAGAGCTTTTTACGAATTCTAATGCAAACAACAATTCCTCGGTGGCCTCCTGGAAAAGGTCACCGATTCGACCACCAACGTCTTCTGCTAAAGATATAAGCCCTCGAATCACCCGGCCGATCGCCTCTAATGGGCAGACTACAATAGAGAAGCAGCTATCTGCCAGAGGAGGATCACATTCGCCTTTGAAGCCGGTAGGATACTCTAACGACACGATATTCCCTGCTAAGAACTCATGGACGTTTGGTCGCGGTAGTAATAGATACAATAGTGCAAAATTCTCCATGATAGGCTCTAAAGGCAGTCTGACTCCGCGCTCACAGGAACCTTCTCCACATCCGCAGTCGAAGCGATCTGATCCGATATCAAACTGGAATTCGGCCAACACGATGAAGGATCCACAGATGTCTCCTATTCGCGCCCACGTCACTTTTGAGGGTGAAGAGCAGAAGTCTCCTGAGAAAAATAGCGAGAAAAAACTCCAAAGCCATAACCTTGAAACTAACATGAAATCTGTGGACACGATGACGTATCTGCCAGATAAACAGCTATTAGTTTATGGTGGTCCTATGAAAGGAGACCAACATACGAGCATCGTTTTCTACAAAATTGATGCAAATCCTAGGGTGCTAAAGACTTGTGGAGCGCATTCACAGGGCATAACCGCGCTAGTCTATACCTCCAAAAAACTGTTTAGCTGTTCAAAGGACTGCCAGGTGAAACTGTGGGATACGGATAATTTCCTCCCATTGTTGATTCTGAAACATTCGGCGGTAGTCCTCGGAGTCGCAATGAGCAATGCTAAAAATTTTGCTTTTACTCATGGTCAATTCCTTGATATTCGAGTTTGGGATCTCAAAGATCTCAGTGATTGGTATATCAAATTAAGAACGACTCATTTTATAACGCAGCTATATTTCGTCGAAGCGAGAGAATGGCTTGTCGCTGTGGCTGCTCGCAGCGGAAATATCTACGTGGTCGACTATAAATCAGGCGATACATTGCTTGAGCTCTCAGGTCAAAGTGCAGGATATGACGAAGTGGATTTTGAGCACGAAAAGAGCCGACTGCTTACGGCCGCTTCGGATGGAGTGATAAAAATTTGGAATTTTGAATCTGTTGATCCTTGCCTTGAGAAAGCGGTCAGCTTCAAGTATCAAGGTGGGTACATGCCGACCAATAGCTTAATTGTGGATTATAAAGAAGATTTATTGTTTTTAAACAATTCAAAGGGCCATCTCTGGGTCGGGAAGCTATCTGAAGAGTCCGTGGTAGGATTTGTAAATTGGGCTGAAGAAGGTTCGAAGAACGTTCATAAAATCTTGTACGTGAGGAAACGGCAGTGGATTCTAGCTGCTAATAAAACCAATGGACATATCACGATTATCAACCTGAAAGACTTGAAAAAGATGACGAATGAGAGCTCTCCGAGAAAATTAGAGCAGTCATCATCACCAGTATCAAAATAAAATATTCTGTTTTCCTCAAGAGTTTATTTTCATTTTTTTAAAAGTTTTTATAAGCGAATTTCATCTACTTACAAAAAGGAGAGAGCGGTTTTGAGATTTAAGCTCATATATATTTTCATAAGTTACTTCATAGTAATGGAGTCAAATTACTGAAACGAAAATGAAAACTTTCCATAAAATGTAGCAACAATCATGAAGGCAAATATGGATTTTAACAAATTATTAGGATATATAGAAAGTTCATTAGTAATCAGACTCATTTCCTATCTATTCTTTATTTGGTGTGGACCACATTTAAATCAAATGTGGTTAAATTTTTCAATGACCTGATGCCATTGAATCAAAACAAAGTTATTTTTGAGTAAAAAAAAAACGAAGAAATATTGAACGTTTATGTCATTTTCGATCCAAGCATTCTCCATCGAGCATTTTTGAGTGCACCAGGACCAACCTCCTGGTTCCTTGCTCTTCCTGATTGAATCACAAATGAATCTTCTTCCTTTATAACCGAGATATTATTGCTATCGACAACCTGGCTTTCATTTTTCCGTGGGTCCGGGAGCGAAGTCTTTACATCGTTCCCCAGAGAGACTTCCCACGAATTGTCATTATTTGGACAAAGCATGGCTGCCTTGCCGAGAATTTCATGAGTTTTTAAAGGAGTGATTGGAGAATCTCCTTCATGCATTTTTTGTTTCTTCAATAACTGTAAGCGTTTAATCTCATTCTGCGCGGCATTGATCGCTTGGTCGATTTCAGTAATCTCACCAGCGGTCTTTCCGACCGTTTTTTCCAACATAGAAAGAGAGTTGCCTATCTTCACCTTCGCCTCCATTCGCTCCAGAATCTTGCCAGTCAGCTCCCAAATTCTGCTGTCATAATTTTTCGGCACAAGTTTCCCTTTGTTAGTGGTATCTATGACACGAGTTTTCTTCTTTCGTCTCTTTCTGTCAGGAGTTCCCAATTGATTTGCTAATGAGCTTGCCTTTGCTGATCCGCAAACAGAAGCTCTTCGTCCCATATTTACTTTAGGTTTTTTCATCTCCGGACTAGAATCAACGCTTTCATCGTCCTCGTGATCGCTGGCAGCCGCGTCCTCGATGAGCTCTTCCAATATATCCAAGGGGATAAAGTTCAAATTCTGTACATAATAGGTCAAGAAAGAGTTTTGGTTGCCAACGCTATGACTTTTGACGATTAATCGCGGTTTATGAGCCTTTTCTGAAATTCTTTCTTCTTCCTCAACAATCTCATGAAAATGCAAGCGAGAACGCAAGGTCTGGGTCTTATTACCTGTTGATTTCATTTTGATATACTGCCCCATGTTCGGGACGTCATTAGGTGAAGCTTCCGCCTCCGTCTCGATGATATCAGATCCATTCAGGTCAATTTTGCTGGTTGGAAGCTTCGTTTTCCCTCTCTCAACGTGCTCTAGTACGATTGATTTTTTTGTCCGAGTGCGAACTAGACTCTTATTAGGCCCTCCCTCAGTCTCTCCTCCTTCCAGCGAAGTATTGAGAAGTTCACCTCTGCTTTTTATAGACACTTTTTTGAAAAGAGCAGCAAGGTTGATTTTCTTTTTAGCGCGATTTAGCTTCTCATAGAGTTTAATCCTCGTGTCAATCTTTGAACCCAGGAACGGTGTTCCTACAGACTCAGCAGCTTCCTCTTTTTTAATTTTCTTTTGAATGCTGTCTTCATCTGCGTAGACCGATTCATACAGATTCTTCAGGTCTTTCGCCACCTGTTTGTAAAGGACCTCGCTTTCAGTGAGTGTCGAAATAATAGACTTATTCGTTTGTTCAATGGAGCGGATTCTCTCGTTCATGAAATAAACCTCTTTTTTGGAGTCTGTTAAGTTATGTTTCTGCTCATCGGTAAACTTAGATTCTTTATACTTTTGTACTTTTTCCGTCTCTGCTTGCTGTGTGAAGGTTTTTTGGAAATTATTACCGAGAATAGCGATAGGAAGCGAGAAAATAAGCATTCCAGCAATAGCCAGAATCGAAGCGATAATTTTTCCCAAAATCGTCTGAGGCACGTAGTCACCGTATCCCACTGTAGCTAACGTGACCAGAACGTACCAATTCGCTTCAATCATGCTGTTCATATGCTCTTCAGGGTGAGGAGGAGAATCAAGTCCAAGTGAGTGTTGTTCTGCATAGTAAATCGCGGTTGCTCCTACAACGTTAACACAGGCTATTACCAACAGTAGGAATCCAAACGACTTCAAGCTGGCCTTGATTCCCAAATAAAACACTTCTGCTCCCTTTAAATATCTTCCAAGCTTGAGTACTCGTACGATTTTGGCCAATCGGATTAATCGTAATAATTTTAGCGTCTGCACAGGCTGGCTGTAGTCGGAATCGAGGCCGAGTTCAATGAAGAAAGGCAAAAGTCCACAAATATCGATGATATTGAGCGGCTGTAGCATCACTTTGAAAAACCTATCTCCAAAAGCGGTTGCTGAGACCATTCGTAGCACATATTCACCAAGGTAAATGATGGAGATGCCGAATTCTATCCATTGAAGTGCCGGCGTAGTGCCTATAGCACTGGTGATGATAGCGTCGAAGGTTGTGAATAAAATTGTGAGAGTGATGATGAAAAAGAACGCTTTTGCCCATATAGAAGAGGTACTGTCCTCAACCAGAAGATATATCAGCTTCTGAGCGCTCTTGAATTTATAATAGATCCTTGAACAAAGTGGATTGTTTTCAATGATCTTCGAAACTTGCCTTTGAGGTCTTTCAGGAGGACTTTGGGCGATTTTTCGTAGGTTTGTGAAGTTAGCAAGGTAATTGCGAATGGTTCCTTTCCGTTGAAGGTCTCGGGTAGACTCCGAGAGGGAGTCCTGGCTTTGGAGCCCTAGTCTGTGTTGGGCTACTGTTTTAAGCATGTTCACAAAGATTACCTGAGCGTTATTAGGAATTAAAATTGTTCGTGACAGTAAATATCAAACCGAAATCAATAGCTCAAAAATTCTAATTACATCAAATGAGTCAGGGTTTTTGATAAATTAAATAATTTCATAATTTTAATTGTGATTCAATTTTAATTTGCGAAATCACCCTTTCAAATGTCTAAATCTATTTTACGAGCTTCCATTTAAAATAGTTGAGGTATCTCCTGGCTGATAATTTGTTTTGATTTTAATTGTACTAGGTCAGGGTCTTCAATGAGGAATAATGAAGCGGTATGGTCAGTCCATGTTCTGGTGTAAAATGTGGTGTTCTTGTAGCGTTCTTTCAGGTTCTCATTTGGGGATTAAGAAAATTAAAAGGAGGTACACTGATAGAATTTGGATGCTGATTCCAACTGGTTCGCATATCAAACTCAATTTATAGCCTTTGATGAGGTCTAAAGAACTTGTTCAGAACAATAGTAAGATTGATAAGGTAATTAAGCGATAAAGAAGTTCTCTTGGAAAAGTTTTAACTAGGAAATATTACCTCCGTCTACTTTAGTTTTGTGTCTCTCATAAACTCTTAGCTGTAGGCAGCCATACTGATCAGAGAATACAAACTTAAAATTGACAATAATGATGAAAAACATTTAAATAATTTAGTCTAAACATTATCACTTTTCTTGCTGACTTGTTCAACACAATTAAGAGTGATTTCATTTGGATTAGTTTTGTGGAGAGGAAGGATTGTCATGTTAAATCGAAGCAGAAAATGAGAATAGAGAAATTTATTGAAATATAGCGATAAAAGGTTACGTTCTTTCATTGAGATCCAGCATTGCATTCGTGATTGGGTTATCATTGATTTTTGAGAGCTTTTCGTCCCTACACTGACGAGTGTAGGTCTAAATAAGCTAATATGCTCAACAGCTTCGTCATTTATAGAGATAGAAATTTCCAGCTCGCTTGTTGAGGATTTATAGTTTAATTATTAGTCGAGAACCGATGATTTCTCTACCGAGCTGCTTGTGCTTAGATACTACACAACTTTTTTTTTTCTTCTTCCAATTTTCAGGCGACAACTAATTAGCATAACTAAGCCGGAGCATTCCAAATCAATGAAGCTTTTTTCTAAAGTCATAGAGGAGATCAATCAATGAAGCCTGTAGAGTGTTTTCTCGTGGGATCGATGACAAGTTTTCATCGATCTCATAGTAAAAAAAAAAATGATCATTTCACAAAGTTAATTAAAGGATTTAATGAATTTAGAGTTCGTTGTGAGAAAGAAGATTTGATAGGCAAAATTCATAGAGCAATTCTAGAGTCTTGTATTATTTAAATATCATGAAAATTGGCTAGTCAGAACATCTTTTCAAAAGAGATAGAAAAGCTCGTCGCTTGTACTATGAATAATTAGCTTCCATAATACAACAGTAAAGTAGTAACAGTTCAGCATATTCTTGAGTTGGGTATAAACAATGAAAGACGAATAGTTACGACGAAAAAGCGGAAAATATGACATTGTTCCAAAAAGCTCAAAAGGAGAAAACTTGATTCGTTCTCTGCGAGTTCTGGCTAAGAGCATCTGCCCACAATTATCAGCCATACCTCTTTCTTTCCAAATTTTTGCAGGCTACGGTTGATGCGAAATTTAAAGCCATGTTTTCAATGTAAACCCTATTCATTATCTTGTACTCTTCTGAGAACAAATCTAATTTGCACAGTTATACACCTTTGAAGCATCTAAAGTTCTTTTTTTACTGCTCTTTAAAAGGAGTACCGAGACTGGAACAGGTTAACCCAGAGAGCCATTGCTTTTTTCCTCTCTCTCTCAAATTTGTTTTCAGTTGGGTAATCAATATTCCTTGGATCTAAGAAGAAAAAGCTCAGTAAAACTTAATATTCCCAAAATTTCCATAGGTGCTCCACTGAAGAATAAAGAGTCCAGAAAAACACATAAATTTGATCAATTATTTTCGATTTCTAAGAATACAGCTTTGATATATTCTGGGCTATTTATAATTTCGAATATGATGCATTGAATTATCATAAATCGAATGTTTAAGAACAAAACAATCTTGATACGCCTCCTAATGAAAAGAATGTTGCACGTCATATAAAACATCAAGATAAAAATGCAGGCTGAGATTTGAAACTTTAAAAACTCAGTCTTCGACTGAACAAATCAATCGCGAATTTGCAAGTAATATGGTTTTATATTCACACCAGGTCTCTTGTTACCTCCAGAAAAACGGTTCTCTGAGACATAATTAGTCGGTATTGTGGCTATTTCTTACTCAGTTGACTCGGTGAAGTTGCCTTTTTCAGAGAGAGTCAATAGTCATATTGTTCAAATTAATTATTTATCCCTTTTTTATCTATTGTAAATTGTTTGAGATAGCATTGGTCTAGAATAATGAAAAGGAAAGCTGAAATACTGTTCAAGATTTTGACTAGCTACCGCTCTCCAGAGAGTGGCGTTCAAGCAATTCAGTATTGTTTTCATGGTAAGAAGAGGACTTAATGGCATGTCCTTGTGAAGGACTTTCTTTCAGAATGCATCAATTAAAGTCCGTAAAATTTTATAAAAAAATTTCAGTGCCAGAGAAAAATCAAGATCTTTTCTAACTATTAGAAAATCTTGTGCAAATTGAATCGCGAATCAGATTATTTAACGTGACTGAGGCGCAAATCTTCTATAAATCAATACTTTTCTAACAATTCAAAATTGGATGTTGGACTCTTCAGAACAACCAAAAAGACCCATGCTACTTTCCTCCCTCAAAGGATTTTTCCGTCCTCCAAAATCTGAGGCACAATGGGCTCAGATCTCTACTGAACAGACTGACTCCGTCAACAAGCCAGTTAAACTGCCATCTATCACCAAAGTCGGCAGTTTTCGCTCTTCGAAATCTACAAACACATCTAATGAGAGACAATCCCCGCTCGTCCAAAGTCGATCAACAGATTTCTCATCCATGATGAGACCCAAGTCGAACTTGACCCTCCACCCAACAGTTTCCGAGGGTAGCACACGTAAAGGAGAGACTAAGAGCCCCACGGAGAATTTTCCCTTCAGACAGTTCAGTTTCAAAGATTTCACTGACATTCAGAAAAGACGTAGAGGAAGCCTCATTTTAGAGGGATCTATGCCTTCAATCGAGCTTATTGGCTCCATGACTCTAGATTCACCTCAGCAGGACCTTTTGAAGGTAAATTCTCATCAGGCTAGCGATTTTGAAACGAGTTTTTCATCTCAAAATCAAATTAACCAAAGCGCTGATGAAAGCACACCAATCAGCGAAAAACCTAAGCCAGACAATGGAGTCAAAATCGTTCAGAGTTACCAGCCTGGATACCCTTCAGACCAGCCCAAATTCTACTGGTACCATCCCAACTCGCTCTCAGAAGAGTTTAAGCCTGAGTGCCGTGAGGGAGCGTCATTGACGGCCGTCGGTTCTAATTTGTTTCTTTATGGAGGGAGATCTGATGTTGTTTCATCTGATATGGTTCGGTATAGGATAAAAAAATGGAATTGGAAAAAAGTTGAGGCAGATGGAGATGTGCCAAAAGAAGGCAGAGCTTATCATTCGGCTGTGGAGTTTGAGAATCATGTCTACATATTCGGAGGACAATTGGAGAGTTTGGCATTTCAAAGTCGGCCAGCGCTTACAAATGAAGTCCTCAAATTTGATCCTCAAACGAGCACTTGGACATCGATTCAGTCTCAAGGGGCGAGTATTGAGCCTCGGAAAGCTCATGCGGCCAGTGTTTACGACCAGACAATGATTGTATATGGAGGGATTGATCAATTTAATCGACACCTCGATGATGTGTGGGCGTATTATTTGAGTAATATAATTCCCTCTAATAATTGCGTTTTATCTAATGTCTTTTATTTCAGAAAACAATATTTGGAAAAAGCTTCCTGTGACTGAAGACAATAAACTATCAAGAAATGGCCTTGCATATCACTCTATGTGCAGCATTTTCAATGATAATAAGCAGCTCAATTCCGATTCCTTTTCTCGAGGCGTAAGCCAATATATCTAATAAACTCATGAACTAATTTCTTTTTAGCCCAAATATGAAGGATTTTATATTTTCGGAGGAAAGAACCAAAAAGGAGAACCAGTAAGCATGCTTAAAATACTCAGATTTGAAAATGGCGGACTTGAATTTCTCTACCCCAACACAAAGGGCCAAGCCCCTACTCCAAGATACCAGCACACTATGGTGCACTACCCAAAGGAAAACTTACTCATCGTCTATGGTGGACGCAACGACTCCATGTCGGCTCTCAGAGGCACTTTTACATATAGCAATTTGGTTCTCTTTAACTTGGAGAATCTATGCTGGATGACTGTTAACGCCGCTGGACCTAATACAGGCGGAGCACGATTTTCGCATTGTGCTGCTGTCCATAAAGACAGAATGCTTGTATTTGGAGGGCTACGCGATTCGGCGTTTGTAAATGATGATATGCGAATCCTGGAGTTAAGTAAATAAATTTTTTTTTACCCACCAACTTACAGTAATATCTAGAATCAAATGAGGTCATTCCTGTTACAAAAGCAAATAGCACTGAAATCAATCAGAAAATCACCATGGAAGGAGCTCCAATTTCGTTAAAGAAAAGCAAGGCAATTTATTTTTTCGCTGGATCTGTTGAGAAAATAGCGCAAGAAAAATCAAACCGAGAATTAGGTTCACCCAAAAAAACGAATGATGGCATTGAAACTTTTGAGGATAAACTGCGTGGGAAAAATTTCATTAGTTATTTACCCGTGCCGACGAAACCGCTGTTGGCTACAGAAGGGCACCCAGAAAGCAATCAAAAATTTGCAAGAAAAAGAAACTATCATGCAAGCTATCTCGCTAACGATCTTATGCACGTTATCAATCTGAGCGAGACTGAGAAGAAAATACAAAAAAGGAGTGTGAGCAAACAATAGCTCATGGGATATTCGTTGTCTGAATGCGATCGGTTTACATTTACGCACTCTTTATGCTCTGATTATTTTGCAGACAGAAAAGAGCTCGATTAGCATTTTCAAATATTAAAACACGTTAATAAAACAATTTTGGATCGTAATCGCCATTAAGTTTTGAAAACTCGGTTAGGGACATCTCTTAATAAATGTTTATAACTTAATTTCAATATTAATGCATTATTATTGCAAAATTCCAACAATGCAGCGCAGATATTTGCTATATCAAATTCAACAGGTCTCTGGCTATTTAGAGTTAGAAGAATAAATTCAAAGCACTTACTGCGAAAGACTGCTGGCAGTCATGGTACTTGCTTAGAGTTCTTCTCTCCTCTAAAATGATAAAATCTTTTTTATGATTCAATTGTTATCATTTAAGTTCTGTCAATAAATCCCATATAGTTTACTACTCAAATAAATCCTTTCTCAATTTCAGCTTACAACAGAATATGAATAACGTTAAAATCAAATATGTGCATTTGGGAACATAGATATTTTGCTTTTGGTTTTTGAGAAAAGATTTCAACCTTTGTAAACGGAATTGAGACAAATATTTATAGTCACTTAATGTTTTGGACCCCCGAAGCCCGGATCACCTGGCTTCAGTGTTTCTTTGGTTGTCGTTTTTGAGGTTATCACAGATTTTATCGGTGCTATTTCCATATTGCCCAATGCTTCCTCGTATTTCTTCTTAAGCTCATCGAGCTCTTTGATCTTTGTGAGCAATTCTTTATTTTTCTCAAGAAGCGAGAAGCCTCCCTGGCCAGATTCTTTGAGCCTCTTTACCTCTTTCTCTAAACTCCATTTATCATCCTCAAGTCGACGGTTCTTCTCTTGCAACTCCAAAATTTCGGACTCTAAAGCCGCCTTCTCAGCCAAGAATCTGATCTCATACTCACCCAAACCAATGGAACTCTTCTTGAAATGCTCGAACTGAACATGAAGCTCTTCGATCTCAACAGTTTTTTCATGCTCCATGTTAGCCATTGACTGGGAGAGAGCGTCATAAGCGGCTTCTTTCTCAGCCAATAGTTGCTTCAATCGATTAATTTCCTCTCCTAAGTCGTTATTTTGCTGTTCAACTTCAGTGACTCGTTGTCCAAGCTCGTTCACATGTCCCTGAAGCGTATCTCTCTCTTGCGTGTGAGCAGCCTCTTGCTCTGCAAGCTTGTTCGCCATTTCGGCTTGGAGAGCTTTCTTTGTTTCTTTGATCTCGTCGTTTTTCGATCTCTCTAAAAATTCCAGGTCATATTTCAAGGTGTTTATTTCTTGATCTCTAGCTGCGTTTGCTTGCACCAATTGCTCTCTATCTTGATTGAGGCTATCTAATTGGCCTTGTAACAGCTCTCTTTCCTCATTGAACTTCTTTTGAAGCTTTCCGAGCTCTTCAGTCATTTCTTGCTCCTTATCCTGTTCGAGTTTCTTCATTTTTTGGCCAAATTCTTCGGTTAAATTTTGCTTCTCTTTCTCGAAATTGTCCTCTTCTTTGACTCTCTCTTCCTCGAAGGCCTGAGCTTGCTCTTTGAGCGCGTCCTCCATCTCCCTTTTCTTTTCTTGCTCAAGCTGTTGCTGTTGTGCCTTCAGCTGATTCTTATAGTCCTTATGCAATTCTTCAATGTCATTCTTTAATTCGTCGACTTCTTGGATCTTTTCGCCTTTCTCATCATCAAGTTTTCTCAGCTCGTTTCTCAACTCTTCAATATGCTTATCTCTGCCTAAGATCTCCTCAGCATGTTCTCTAACCTCCTCTTGTAGCGCCGCAATCGTTTGCTGAGCGCGGAGCTCTTGCTCTTTCTGAGCTCCTTCGTAATGTTCTTTCAACGCCTCAATTTGAGCCTTTGCATCCTTTTGGAGCTGCTCATTGTAACCTTCTAATGTTTCGACCTGGTTTTGTCTTTCCTGAAGATCGTTTCTTAAACGCTCATTCTCAATGCCCATCATCGCTAATCTACCCTCAAGATCTTCAATTTTCGCCTTTAAGTCTTCGATTTCTTCAATCAACGCGTCCTTTTCTCTGTCATGCGTCATTCCCACTTCTCTCAGGTGATTTCCATACTCATCATGCAATCTGCTCTTGAGATCCTCAAGCGCTTTTTCGTGCTCTCTGACAGCGTCTTCGTATTTAAATTTCAGTTCTTCTGTTGCTCTTTCAGCTTGGTTCTTTTCAGAGGACAATTCCGCTTTCTCTTTGTTCTGCTCTTCGACGATAGCTTCCAACTGGGCATTACGTCTTTTGAAGTCATCGATCTGACCCTGCAATGCCTCGCGCTCTCGAGCAGCATTTTTCGCCGCCTCTTGGGCTTCAGCAGCAAGCTTCTCTCTGAGTGTGTTATCAAAACTAGCTTTCAACTGGTCAATTTCATCCTGATACTTCTTTCCTTGTTCGATTTCCTTTGCCTTACTTGCCTCATATGCTTCGGTTTGTCTGCGAGCGAGCGTTGATTGTCTATCCAGCTCAATCATCAGCATAATCTGTCTCAGCTCGAGATCAGCTCCTTTGCCTTTCAGTTTCTTAATGAAATCTTCCAGCATTGTCCTCTCACGTTCGAAGTTGCCTTTCATGTCATCGATTTCTTTCTTGAGTTGATTGCGGATTTTGATCTCGTACTCGTCTTGCAACTGCTTAATGTCCATGTTGGCTCTGGTTGTAAGCCCCTCGTACTTCAATTTCCAGTTCTCGGCTTCTCTGATGGTATCATCCAGCTCTCGAGAAACTTGCTCATGTTTACTTTCCAAATCTTTGAGGTCTTTCTCGAGCTCATCAACTCGCTGGCGAAGGATGATTCGGTCATGCTCAGCGCTATTTTTCTCGAGTCCCAGCCTCTCGGTAATCCTCTTGACCTCAGCGTCCACTCTGTTTTTAATCTGTCGGTCGAAATCTTGTCTCATTTCTTCTTTTTCTTGAATGAAATTATCCTCAGCTTCCCTCAACCGTTTTCTTAATGTCTCAATGTCCTTGTCCTTTGATTGGAGATTAAACGCTTGTCTCTCGACAGTGTCGGAGAGGTTTCTTATCTGGTCTTCTTGCTCAGTGTTCTTGGACCTAAGGAAGGCTAGTTCGTCTTGTAACCGTCCTAGTTGGATGTTGTGGTCGTTTTGTTGTCTCGTCAGCTCTTTCTGAACTGTAGTATGTTTGTCTTCTTCGTGCTTCTTCTTAAGATCGGTCAGCTCCATATGCTTTTGGTTCTCGACTTCATAGAGTCTATTATGCAGGTCTTGAAGGTCTTTCGCTCTTTCTTTGTTCTCATTTAGGAGTCTATCGATCGCTTGATCACGCTCTTCGATAACAGCAGCAAGTCTGTCGTTCTCTTTCATAAGATAAAGCGCCTTGTTCTCTAAATCCTCAGATTTCAATTTATGATTTCTCAAATCATTCTCCAACTCAATGCGCTCCTGAGAGAACTTCATATTTTGGTCAGTCAGCTCGTTCGTGAGGTTTTGGCGCAGCGAGGAGTCGTAATTAATCTTTGCTTTTTCGAGTTCGAATTTAAGGTTTCGTTCGTTTGCTGCGATTCTCATATTCTCTTGCTGCAACTTTCCGATTTCATCATGTAGGGCCTTGATCTTTGCGTCTTGGTCTTTGATTTGGTCTTTCTGGGCTGCGATCTGCCTGTCCATTGCGTTTCGCTCTGAGTTCCAATTGCCGCTAGCATTGGTCATCTCCTTTTCAATCTGATTCTTGAGCAAGTTTTCAAATTTGTCTTTCAGCTCGCCGATCTGCTGACTATGTTGCTTTTCATTAGAATGATATTTTTCTTTCAAATTATCGAGTTCTTGCTCTTTTTGCTTAAGCAGGATATTCACTCTCTCGAGCTCTACACTAACGACCACAAATCTCACTTCTGTCTCATGAAGCTTTTTGAGGTAAGAAATGCTGATGCCTTGAACCATTCTTTGAGCACCACCTCCACGAGCGTCCTCACTTGTGCTTCTATCACCTGGCTTATCAAGATTCTGCAACGAATTGCTCTGAGAAACCGACAGACGATCATCCCAAACTCCTCGATCTGATGTCGGCTGCACATAGCTGCGCTTCAAAGAGTCAACGGCCGGATTATCGAATCGATTGCCACGTGTTCCCAACACAGGCAAACTGTGCTTGAGATTCAAATTGAGCATTTGATCAGGAGTCTGTCCAAAGCCAGTGCCCGAAATTGGAGGTCGAGTGTTGCCTTGGGGCTCACCAAGTCCTGCTCGTCGGTCTCGTTCTTGACCTCGTGGTCTGCCTCCCATTTGCATCGTTTCTTCTGGTGCGCTGCCTTGATATTTAGGGCTAGGATCAGATTTCTCGAGAGCCTCATAAGCTTCTCTTCGAGGATTGGATATGTATTCTGTCGGGACGTTCTCGTGAACACCGCTGCTGTACATGTCTGGGTTAGTGGCGCTGTTGTTGAGAATACCACTATCAGACACATTGGTATTGAAGTTAGGTTCGGTGTGGACTGTTGAGTCTAAATTCGAAGGGCTCTGGAAGCCGCGGGTTGTTGGTTTCGAATATAGGCTACGGAAATCTTTGAGAAGATCAGGTGAGTCTTTATGTCCCTTGAGGAAAAGTTCAAACTCGCCTTTGGTTCTATTCATTTCGTCATGGTATTTCTGCTCGAGGAGTTTGACCTGGTTCTTGAGGTTTTCGTTCTCCATATTCTTGTCGAAGAGATCTTTCTTGTGTCTTTGGAGCTCTTTCTGCAGCACAGCGACGAGGTTAAGGAGGTCTTGTGTCCATTCCTTGTATAATTTTAATTGGGCGTTCAGAGGTTCTTTTTCGAGGTTTGAGAAGAGTTTGGATGGTGAAACCTCAGGGTTATGGTAAATAAACTGTGGTTGGCCGTCCTGAGGAGAGAAGGTGACATAGATACCTTCAAGCTCGAGTTTCTTTTCGAGTATTTGGATTCTCAGCTTCCATTTTTCAGCCTCACCGGCTTTTTCTGCGCTGTCACTACGAGCTTTGTTCATCTCATCTTGCAGCGCCTTCGTGATTTCTTCAAGGTCTTTAATTCTTTCTTTTTGGGCACCTAGCAATTTATTCACAAGAGATCTCTCCGTTGTGTCGAGCTCGTCTTTCTTGGGGTCATTCGACGCTCCGAGTTGGAGTTCGTATTCTTGACGTAGATCCCTCATGTCGTTATAGTATTTCTTTTCAAGCATCTGATATTTGACTTTCCAGCTTTCAACCTCAGCATTTTTCTCAAATGCCTGGCTCTTGTGCTTGTGGATTTCCAATTGCATGCCATTGAACAAGTGCTCCAGCTCTTCGTTTCTCTTGCGGTACGCTTTGATTTGCGCTTCAAGAGAACCTGTCTCAATTTCAAGTCTCGCGTTGGACTCTCTCACTTGGCCTGCAAATCGCTTGTTGTGATCCTCGAATTGCGCTTTAATATTTGCCAATTCTTCTTCGTGTTCCTTCTCTCGTGCACGATATCGGTTCTGCCACTCATCGGTCTCTGCAATGATTGAATCAGTCACTGCATGCAATCTCTCGATTTCGATCATGAGCATCACGAGTCGAACATCAGCCTCAGCGTTTCGGGCGGTTAAACTGTTAATTATACCCTCCATCCTAGCTGCCTCTTCAGCGAATTTTTCAGCTAACTCTCGATTAGCATTTGATCCCTGCTGAGTAGTCTTGATTGCATCTATTTCGATCTTATGGGCTTTCTCAAGTGTGTTATATTTGACTCTCCATTCTTCTGTTTCATCAATGAGAGCAAGATTCTCCTTGGTCAACGTCTCCACTCTTCGTTCGAGTTCATTGATTTGCTTTTGGAGCTCAAGCATGCTGTGATCGAGAGAACTAGACTCGGACTTAATCCTGGAAGGACTTTGATTTGCACCAGCGCTATCTAATCTGGCCTTCATCTCTGCATTCTCTCTTATTTTCTCAGCTAAGATTGTGTGCACTCTTTCCAATTCAATGCCGAAGAGGATTTTCGCAATGCTAAACTCGGCTTGCATTTGCTCAAGAGCACGTTTCAAGTCCTTATTCTCCTGCTCGACGTTCTCGTTAAGACTCAAAATCTCAGCCTCAACGTTCGCGATTTGATTCGCTTTACTCTTCAGCAGGTTATTGATGTTATCTATCTCTTTCTGCAGGGACTGATTCTCTGACTCATTTTCGCTCTTGCTCTTCAAATCAGCTTCAAGTTTTGTCACATGCTGAATCAAATTATGCTTCAAGGACGTCAACTCGCTAATCTCATTGTTTAAAGATTCATTGTCGCCTTGTAGTCTGTTGATCTCAGTGTTAAGTCTCAGCTTCTCTCTATCCGTCTCGTTTCTCAGCGCGTTTAACTGATTTTGTAACTGTGTCATTTTGAGCTCGTACTCACTAACGATTCGGATTTTTTCTTGCTTACGTCTGTCGAGCTCTTCAGCAGTTTTCTTCAGTTCCGCCTCAAACATGTTCCTCTCGATGAGAAGCGAGTCTAGCCTGTTAGGGGAGGAAGTCTGAGAATTAGGCTTTGAGTTTCTTCTCGCCTCTTCGAGCTCACTCTCGAGTTTTAGGCGAACTAGACGTAGTTTATTAAGCTCCTCTTCAAGGTCTTTCTTGCTTTCGAGTAATTCACCATTGCTGGCTTCTAAGTTACAGACTTTTTCATTGGAACGGTAAAGGTCCTCAGCGAGCTCGTCGAGACGCTGATGGAGTTCTTGGTTTTCGCGAATAAGCACATCATAACTCTGGTTAATTGATCCTCTGCCACCAAATGAAGGTCTTATAGAAGGAGCTCTTTGTATCGATGGCTTTGATTCAAATGGGAGCGGAATCTCTTGTGGTGCGAAGGTTTTGGGGTCAGGTTGAACCACTAGCAGAGGAGATGAATTGGGAATGTGCTTTGAGTTGAGATATTCAGAGCGCGACATGGTATGCACTCTGATAGAAGAATTTTGACGATCTACCATGCGTTTGAAAAAAATTTAAGATTTGAAATTGTTAATCAAATGACTTGTTAACAAAAAAAAACACTCACGTTGGTATTGCTTCGTCTAATTCAAATTTTTTCAAATAAAATAAATTGGAAGTTCGGAACTTTAGATACGATCTCAGGTTTTTATAAATTCAGATTTTACTGGAATTCTGGTAGCCTTGTATTATTCGAAGAGTTGACTGGTTGATTAGCAATTTTCAAGACGAGAGTTCGTGGTTGAATAGCTGCATTTTAATCAATCAGATTGATTGTGATCGTCTTCGAAATTCGCTATCTGTTGCACGCATTCTATTCATTGTTTTAGTTGTTCAGATGTGTATCAATATCAATTTATACCTTTTTGGGGATTCAAGGTGAGAGATTTTCAATTTTCTGGTCATGGCCTGATTTCTAAATTTTAATATGAATAAAAAGGTCTTTTCATTCTCTCTCAGCAAGGATCATTGTTAAAGTTGAAAGAAAATTCTTCTATTTCATAATTAGCATTCGAGCGACGTTTTCTCGCAGTAACTTAACGTATATCAGCTAAACTCAAGCAACAATGATAATCAAATCGTATGCAGAGTGTAAATCGAGTGTAGGAATCACTTCCTCACAAAAAAAAGAGAGATGTCCTACAAATACAGTAAAATGACTCATTGAGAGTAAGAACAAAATTTCATTTTATCTTAAATCGGTGTTTTGATTCAAGTCGCTTTATTGGCTTAATAAGTTTATAAACTCAATTTGCCGAAAAATATTTTAACTTTCTTTTATTTAAACTCAACTGAAAGTAACCTTGCATTCACTCTATTTCCACATCAGCCAAGATGCAAGGAAATATACAAACCTTCAATTCCACAGAGAACAGAAAGTATGAAGCGGATTTTTCCTCTCAAAGAATTCAATCCCAAAAAGAGGAGCTTAAAAAGACCGAAATTCCTTCTGAAATGGAATTCATGCATGTGCCTACTGATGGGACTAACAAAATTGAAGTCCCTATCTCACAAGCCCAATCCAGAGCGAATATAATCGGTCCGAAAATTATCCCACCCAAAATCACTCTGACTAAAGAGATCGTAGGATCTCATTTAGAAGCTAGCATGACTCTCGGACTGAAAATTCATGAACCGAGTTCAGCAACAGATAGAGATAGAGAAGTTGTCAATACTCTCTCAAATAATAGCAAATTAACAGCTGGCCAAGAGAGCCCAAAGGTTTTCAGATCTATCATAATAGGATTGAAGACACCTCCTTCTAATTCTCTGAAGAGCATTGGGAATATTTCTACACTGAAACATATGCCCTCACTAGCATTAGAAGAAAAGATTCCTGCAAAATCTCATTCTCCTCCTTCTTCTAAAGGTGCGCTCAAGAAACTCACTTGGCTGGGACTGGGACAAATTTTTATTGTTCTGTGCATTGCGATTGCTTCAGCGTTCCTCACTAATGTACAACAGGGTCGATCCTTTTACGTATTCGTCACACTTGGCCTCGATGGATTCCTCCATAGCATTTTTATCATCTCAATGTTTCAAACTGTTATCACAAAACACTCGAAGCACAATTTCAAAAAACTATTTTTTCTACATGCCTTTGTCATTGCCCAGTCAACCGTTTTAAGCGCCGGCTTCAATTTGCTATGCGAAGAAAAACAATCCATCTACTGGTTCATATTTTCAAAAATCCTAGCAGTCATCGCTGCCACTTGCTTTTATCTCGTTGTTTTCGGAGTTATATACCTCCAAAGCTGCAGGAAAAATCAGAACTGTAGCAAGACTACGACTCCCAATCACTCTAAATCGTCGAGTGGACTCTACCTTAATTTCCTCGAAGACTTGAAAAATCTGCGATCTCAACTTAAACTCCAGAAATCGCAAAATTCTCCTTCTCAAAATAGATTTCAAAGTCCGAGATCAGGAGACTCAAGCCCTATCCTTATCGCACGATCTCCCGATTCTACTTCTCATATCAAAATGGGTGAAAAGACAGAAATCTCTCCATTCTCGCCTTTGAAAATACTAGGGTTAGGAATCTTTCTCATCTTGCCTTTTGTTCAACTGATGCTAAGTGTCAGCAGTCAATTGCTCTTCGATTACCTTGGAGAGACAACTCATCCAGGCTTTTCTTATATCGTCTGCGTTGCATATCCTACCGTCATTGGACTATGTAAAAACCTCATGGAGCTCATGAATAAAAAATTCAATCTCGAGATTGACTGTCATTTGGAGTTTATTTCTCTAGCTTTTGCTGCTCTCCCATACAGAGCTCTTTTCTTCTCGCTCGATAGTTTAACACAAGCAGCGATTGTCATCGGAATAAAGATCTGGTATAAGGTTATGGTCTACATTGTAGCACAGATTGTGAAAAAACGAGCTAAAAAGTTGACTAGAAGATGCTTCAAGAAACGCAAAGAGAAAACAATCCAGCCCTCCAAACCCAGCTATCGGAAATCACGTAGCGCAACAAGGGAGCTCCGTTCTACCATTATCACGATTGATGGTTTATCCGAAAAGCAGAGGAAGACTAAAGCGAAGTTTAATGCAGCCTCAAGGTTCGTCTCGAAATTTATCGTTTTGGAGTTTTGCGACGTTTATGACTTGATAGCATTCACTAGCATTTTCGCAATATTCAAATTCATCCCTTATGAGAACCCGTTTAAGAGCCTCACCAGTAGCGAATACAACAGTCGACTGCTATTTGCAGGAATTGAATTGGGAGTGGACCTCGCTCTCTGGGTAATAATATTGCTCTCTTGGAGGAAAATAGAGCACCTAAATAAAATAAAAATTGCGAAATGCGCATTGAAGTTCTTTAGAGAAATAAAATGGGTATTTCTAACGGTGAATTTAACATTATTTTTCTCGCTGTATATGCTTGTATACTTATCTGGGTAAGGCTTGACTCGAAGGAAAAGTTATGGAATGGATTTTCATTCATTCTGCTGATTCTTAAAATTTGTATAGTTATAAAATAGAGTAAACATCGAGCAATAACAATCTGATAATTCGAATCAGAGATCGTTATTGCGAAATGATTCAAATTCAGACTTTAAAAAACTCTAAAATTTGTGTTAAAATAGAATTTTTAACAGCATGCAATTTGGGTACCTCCGTCACTTCAATTTACGTTTTCCTCGCTTTAGTTATTTTTCCTGATTCCACTCTTATTCATGAAGCTTGAGAAAAAAGGAACTGAAGGGTCTGTAACAAGAATTCTCCCTCAGATAGTGTCCTTTCCGTGCAGGCAATTTCGAATACAACAACTTTTGTCTCAAGAATCCAGTTTATCTTGATAAGGTACTCCACATTCTTTCTCTCAAGCTCAAAAACACCCATTAATGCATATGCTTTAGGTTTTCCGGTCTCATCGATGATACCTGGGAAAGCGATTAAGTTTCCCAGAGCGTTGCTAAAATCTGCTGTAGTTTTCATCGACGGACTTGTAAGAAGTCTTGGCTCGCTCTTCAAGATAACTCTCGTCGGGACTTTCCAACTTGCTACAAAATCGTAGTCCGTTATCTGAGTCTGGGAGATCATGAACATGTTGTACGTTAACGGGATCAGGAATTTAAAGCTCAGATCCTCGGTTTCTTTCTGATCGTTCACTGTTGCACAACATTTTATCTGAAGATGGGTAAATGGTGGTCTGATAATGCTTACGATGAATTCAACTTTGATTTGTCTGCCTGGGAGGATTGTCGACTCGGTTTTCTCAGGTAATCGAAGAAAATCGATATTTAAGTCTTTAACAAATGTGATGCTGAAATCTGTTAGCGTAGCATTAGTTTTATTTCCAAACAGTAACGTGACCTTCAAATGTCGGTACCCTTCAAGCAAACTATATTTCGAGTTTACATTCACATATTCATTGTCAAAAACACATCCCTTGCCTCGAGTTGCAGCAAGGCGGAATTGATCGACCGCCTTTGGATGTGAGGAAAGCTTTAAATTATCAGCAAGTTCTTTGAACAACAGAGACTCTTTCACTAGTCTGAAATTTCCAGGCGATTTTGACTTGCTTTCTTGTATCTTCAAAGAGTCAAAGTCCCTTTCTTGAGGCGTCGGGGCCTTTGAATCTCTGTTTGCGCTCCCTTCTTTATCACTTTTTGTAGGATATTTGGATTTTTGGGCACTGTTCGTCTTCGAGCGCGGCTCAGATTCTTCCAAAGGACCATCTAGAGCAGAATATTTCCCCTGAGGTGACTTTGGGTCTATCTCTTCTTTTTGAGAGGGCACTCTGCGCAATGAGTTTGGCTTCTCTGATGAAGAGTGGATCTTGCTGATATCTTTGCAATCGGGAAAGAGGTCAGATTGTTTGCCGAATAGACTATTCTCGTTCTCAGAAAATTCGAAATCAGATATTTTGCTCAGTTTTTTGCTATAGCTTTGGCTCTGTTGGTTCAAGAGCAGCAGCAGAGCAGCTTCATTTTGGTCGAGAGAGCTGTTAGAATCGGCGTAGTTCAGGTTTGGTTTGACTTGGGTTGGGTTCGTACTTTTCGGGTCCAACAGTCCTAATTCGTCAAGTTCTGATCTGTCGACTGATAGGTTATTTTTCTGAATTGTTGAAGGAGTGTCTAATTGAGTTGCTTTATCATCGTTTTTTATCGGCGGCTGTTCAACAACTTGCAATTGCAGCCTTTTAGTTACGACTCTAGAGTCTGTATTGTCTGGGAAAGTGTTCTGGGTCGTGCCTCGTGGCGTCAACGACCGAGATTTTGTTATATTCAAGTCGATTTCTTGTTTTATCTTGTCTATATGATCAAATGCGTTCCAAGGCACCGGTTTTTGCCGCTGCTGCAAGGATGTGACAATTCCATTCTTTATTTTCTGCAAATCGTCGATCGCAGTTTTATCGGTTTTTAGCAGCTTCCGAATTGCCTGTTCACTTACTTCAGGATTATAAGATAAAGGAGTAGATTTTTTCGCTTCCCCTAGCTTCGGTATTTCTGGGCTTGATGTTCGCAATGGGCTTTTTGACTGGGCTCTTTCCTGAAACCCGGATTTCTTAGTGGGCGAATTTCCTTGAGGTGGATACGATAATTTCTCATTTTGAAAATTGTCGTCGAAAAACTCTTTTGAAAACACTGGCGTTGCCGCGGTATAAGTGGAGAGTCTTTTTTTATCACTCCTCAGCCCTGGAAACTGAAGCTGAGGTACTTTCAATTTATCTGGTGATTCCAAAGGCAGGGAGTCTGCTGAGAAGCTGTCATTCAATTTCTGATTCGAAGCAGTTGAAGGCGAGGGGATTTTTCTCAGAGAATAATCTCGAATCTTTTCGATGACATCCCGCGATGTCGCCCTCGAGGCTTCTGTTTGAAGATAAGTATCTAATTCAAGCAGCCTGTCATCTTCCTCTTGAACCTCTTTAATAAGCACATTCTCCTCGGCGTTTAAATCCGGATACTGATTTTCTGTTTTTTCGCGGAAGGCATTGAGTTTCTTTATCGAAGTGTTTAACTCAAGCATCGCCTCCCGTGCCTTCCAAATTAGCTCTTTGGAACTTCCTGTGAAATTTAGCAGGTTCTCAGTGTTTAAAGTTTTTGCGTCCCTGAACCGAGTTAATTCGTGTCTAAGCCTGTCAAACATCTCATTTCGCTTTTTCTCTTTTTCTTCATTTAGCTTGAGCGAAGACCGACCACCAGACCCAGATTTTTTATCAGACTTTGTGCTGTCTCTAACCCCAGCAGACCATACTTCCTTGTTTGAATTTTGTTCCGCCCTACTGCCACGTGGATTGGCTACGTGCTGCTCTTCTGTTTCCATTGGAATATGGAGTTTGTATTTTCCTTTAAGTTTTTCTTTGATTCCTGCTTTCTCCGACTGCAAAAACAAATCTTCAGTTTCAAAAAACGGTAGTGTCGAAGGTAGTGTGGTGATCGTTTTAGATAATTTTCGCCACAGCCTTCGGAAGGTCTCTGCAGTGTTGGAGTCTCCTTCTCCAAATCTATCTTTCCAAAAACAAATACATTCTGCTGCTAATTGAGAGTATCTGGCATCCAACTCTTCTGGAATGTCAGACTTTGATGTGCTCGGAGACTGATAGTTTACACTGATTTGAAAAATTTGTTGTAAAAGACCTTTGTTCCTAGCAATACAGCTTGCGACTTTCTTGCTTGGTTTTTTTGAGGCGTCTTTTAGGAGTATTAGGGACCAAAATTTCTTTTCGAGTGAAGCTGTTGGGTCTGTGAGTTCTCTTTCGATGAGAGCTAGCAATTCGGTGATTTTTTCTGCTTTGTCGTTTTCAAAATGGAACTCTACTATTCCCTGAGAGTAAATAGCGTACCCGTCGTTGCTTGCAACGCAGATGTTGAAGTTTCTCCAATTGTCTTCAATGGAAGTGACTGACATTATTTGTGAGAGGTAATTAATACTTGCTATATTATTTGTTCGAGGAACTTGAGGACTCAGTTTTATTTTGTTAAATTTGACAATTAACCAAATGTAGCGATACTAATAACTTAAGATCTGTGTATATACTTTTCGGAGAATACGCGAACTGGAAGTTGAACAGCTGCAATTTTTTTCCAGAAAATGGACTGAATATCATTCATTCGAAAATGAGCTATGTTAGAAGTTCCCTATTTAACTATTGAATGAATCTGCGCTTATGGAGGGAGACCCTAGAGCGAGTGAATAGATATGCAATTTTTCATTGTTGAGCTGAATTGAAGAAGATTTGTCTGCAAAATAAGAGTTTATGACCATTTACAGCAGAGTTTTGATCACTTATTAAATATCTTAACAGGAAAAACGGACAGCTTTTTGATTTGACTGCTGTTGCTCAATCAGTTCAAAATTTATATAGGAGACCCTGTTTGTGTTGAATAGCCTTGGAAACATCAATAACTCGGAGAATATGTTATGCTTAAGCATCCCACTACAAACTGAACCGCGTTAGAGGGCTAAATCCATCTTTTGAATTTAAAAGTCAAAGAAATGATCATTTAGTGCCCTAAGCAAATCAAATTCATGCCACTAACAGAAAACACTCATTTCATTTGATAACAAATCCCTGATCGATTTTCCATCCGAACAAACGAAAATGAAAACTCATATTTTCTTTATAATTCAATATAAAAACCCTCTTTTTTCTTTTTTTTTTAAACAAAAAAATATGGAATACCACTGAAAAGGACTTCTTTTATCGGTTGAAGGTTTACTTTTCTAGCGCATCTGTCGACTCACCTCTCAAGTTGATTAATCTATCAAGAATTTCAGAGATTTTACAAACAAATATTATTAGTACAGTAACTAATAGACGCATTTTCATCAGTGAGGACAGTGCTCTTTACTGTGCGTCTTGCTTTCCATTGTTGCAGAAGGTGGCCCAGCCAAAGATTCAAACACGCAAAGCCAAACATGCCTATCATAAACAGAACACTTACGAACGATTCCCATGTCATTGGCTTATAGACAGGGCGTTCCAGCACTTGCGTACCGATGTAATTAGTAATTCCATAAGCAGTGCAGAAGACAAATAGCACCACGAACCCTTTCTTCAATTGGAACGAAATCATATTAAAAACAATGTCTAGGATGATGCAAAGAGGCGTAACTCCATGAAGCAGAATACTTAAAGTAGTTGACAGGATGTTACGAGGGTAAGGCTTCTGAAGATGGCCAGGGATGATGTCTTTTGCGAGTATAGTCCAAAACAGGAACAGTATGAGCACTTCCATGGCGAAAATTGTCTGAGCGACGAACGGAATGATTCGGCCCAGGAGTGATCCTTCTGTTTCTTGCTTCGGTGATGAGTTGTATTTGAAGTAGTAGATTGAAACCATGATAAAATAGGCTGCAGTGATGGTATGACCCCAGTTTGTAAGGAAGAAGTACTCTTTGGGAACAGCTGGCCATGTCATCAAGCAGATGTACAAAATTCCTAAGATCCCATAGATGCCAGCAGAACAGCGGAAGTAAAAGAGAGATTTCGGAGAAATCTTCCAGGAGTGTAATATTTCGTCTTGAGCGTCTTCTGAACCGATTGTGCTGTCCGTGAAGTGGTTTTCCATGTCCAAAATAAAAGTTTTAAAGAGTAATTATTAGACTAAAACTCCGGATTCGGTTTTATAAATTTTCAGTAAAATAATTTCTTTAATAAGAAATAAAAACCAACATCTTCCTGAGGCTTAGAATGTAATGAGAAGAAATGTTGCACTATCTCGATCACAATCAGTCCGGGTTTTTTAATGAATCCTTTTTAACCTATTCGAGGAATTTTTTCTTGGAGATAAAGTTGTTTGTAAACTATTGAAATTGTTCGTTTGAGTAGAGCTTGCTGTGAGAATTTGTTTGGCAATTTGAAACGTGAATTAAGTTATGTGAATGCTCATAAACTATTCCTGTCTCTCTTCATATGATAATCTATTTTGCTACACCAGTGAGCCTGAATTTCAACGTAGAAGCGCAAAAAACTTGACAAAGTAATTTAAAAAAATAATGTCGGTTAGTTAATGAGAATTGCATTAATATTCACTGAACGACTTAGAGAGCCGACTTGCTTCGGTATCGTAACGAATAACTGTCTTTAAAAGACCAGACCCAAATCAGAAAATCAGAAAAATCCTTTTTCTTACTTTTAATGTGAGACCTCATGCATATGATGGCATTGGATTTCGAGTGGTTTGGTTTCAACATTATACTCAAAAACCTATGACGCACTGCTTTGCTCTGAAAGCTTTTTTTCGCTGAAAAATATGTCTGTAGTTAATTAAATGATGTGGTTAAGTGAATGAGCTTATTTAATTCAAGGTACTCAAGCAATGAAGCAATAAATGATATAGCTCACTCATACAAAGACTAAACGAACATCTTCTGAAGATTCATCAAAGTAAATCATCTTTACGGTCTTTGTGCGTCTTGCTGAAAATAACAACAACTTCTGATTCGCTGATTTCAGTGTATTCACTTTCCGATGTTAAGTGCTTCTTTCTTGAGCATTTCTCTCTGATCGCCTCACGTACTCCACTGACTAAACCGTACACGATTGCATTTAACAACCCTTGCAAGAAAAATGGTGCAGTGAACCAAGCAAAAATGTAATCTCCGTTTTTTGTAAAGCAAGCGACCACTAAAGCCCCAAAGAAAGGTAGAGGACAAATTAAAGTTATGGCAGGGTAAACTAGCAATATCCATGGTATAGGCATTCCTCGTTGTTTCATAAGGTAAAGCCCTCTGAGGTAGTATACGAGAGACACAAGAAAACTTATCAATATGACAACTATGATCAGGCTTAAAAAAGAACCCAGGATCTGAAAACGTATGTCGCTAGGCAAGAAAACTAGAAAATGCGGGAGAAGGGCAAAACTAGGCCCAATGATACCCCCAGTCAGATAAAGGATCCATTTATAGCTGCTCAACCAGTGCTCTTGATAACTCCCTTTTCCCTGATGATAGAGAAAATGAGCAAAGCAACAAGGCCAAAGCTGTGATATAACCAGACAAGCGGTTGCAAGACTAATCAATTGAACGATAACTGTTGAAGTAGGAGGAAAAATCAAAATAGCCCCCACAGCCAGGTAGAAGAAAAGAAAAAAGCCGAATTCCGCACCAATGTAATGAATAGTCATTTCCCCAAGAGGTCCTTTCCGCGTTTTTTCCAGTACGCAAGCAACTATCAGGTTTAGGGTGCATCCAACTATCGAAAGAAGCTGGCATATATCATATATTATAGGACTAAATGGCAGTTCTATAAGTTGCAGAGATTGATGTGGTTCTTTGGGCATATCAATATCAAGATAGAGACTGCATGTAATAGATGTGCATGTTACACCAATGTAAACATTTTTCATGCCTTTGAGATCATCATTTCGAAGAACAATCGTCTGATTAAGCGGCTTAGAAAGGTAACTCGAATTTGTGCTGTTGGGATATTGATCTTCGAAAGAAACATACACAATACCACAACCGAATATGTCATATCTTTCGAGATAAGTACCGATCAAGAGATCCGAGACGAAGTTTTCTGGAATGATATATTGGTAATAAAACTTCCAATCTTGATACATTGTGAGTCTGTGCGGGTTGCCTAGCTGTAACTCAGTTATTTCCGGGTCTTCTGGGCCTGCTAATACCAGAAGTGGAGTTATCAGCAGAACGAGAAACGCAATAATTCTCATTAGAATCAAGTTTTATAAAATAATAATCTTGAGGCCGTGGAATCGACGATAAGTGTAATAAATTAATAAATCCTCTAGCCTAATTTATTATAAGAAACCGGCTTTAAGCTCTTTATCCGAAAGAATAGAGCCGTGCAGAGAGCAACCGAAGTCAATCTAGACCGTTGATCAATATCCTGTGAATACAAAGATGAGAAACTCAAACTACCCAGATTTTCATATCAAAACTAACAATCTCTCGTCCAATTAGGGATGTATATTGTTTGATAAAGTGATCCATAGTTAGCTTAGGAGTGATTTAAAATGATAAAAGCTATCGCTAGCAGTTTGTTCTCGGCACAAACATGTGAAAAAACCCGAAAAAGTATGATCTGAAGAGAATGCTTGGAAATAGTTTCATTTCCGAAGAATTTGGTGTCATTTCATATCAATGAGGACTGTCTTCTCTCAGGATGGCAGCAGCAAAAGGTCACTGACTGCCCAAGAGACCTTTAATTTCTCGAGAAATATTTAGATATGAAGAGGAAGAAAAGCTGGATTCCAAGCGGGTTGGGACTTGGCCAGTGTATCAGCCAGATAGAGGCAGCGAGCGATACGTGTAATATGAAAATTAAATTCATGATTATTGAGCTTATCAATAAATGGAATAGCTGAGATACAATTCTGGACCTGAAAAATAAGAATGAATTAAATTATTAGGTTCTGGTATCTCATAACTTATATTATAAACTCTCAAACGATTGAATTACTGGAAATCGTGTAAACATTAAGAATAGAAAAGACGTTACGTGAATATTCTTGTAGAATGTAAAGTCCATAAGTGTTTGTCCGAGGTGCAACTGTGAGATAAACTCTTGAACCATGTTAATAAACCAGCTACAGCTACGTCGAAAAAAATTTTTCATTTATCTATTTGGTGAGTGTGTTTAAAGTTTTTCGGAGAAGTTTGAATAATCAATACAAGTGTGTTTCTTATTGTCCTGTTATGGAACGATTTTTAAATATTCCCGAATAAAAAAGGTTTTAAAAAACTCGATCTTATTTATATGCATCTCTTACCTCTAAGAAAGAGATATGTTCCACATATTCTCTATATGTGCTGGGCAGTCTATCCTGCACTGCATTTGATTATTAACCATCTCATCAATAGCAATTGCTATCGGAACGGATACTTGATATGGATCATAATTTTTTCGGTGGTGATAACCCTAAAACTATATCTTTGGCTACTTGCGTGGAGCTTCACTCGTCAATGTGATAATCTGCCAGACTCTAAGAAAAAGGGGCTCACTTGGATAATCTATTCATCTTCGCTCGTGCTCGTGACTTTCGAGGTTTTTCTGTTTCTGAGTTTGCGTAGAATGGAAGAAATACATGTAATAGAAAGTGATGAATCTGATATGATTTGTGGGAATCCTTCAATTCAGTTTTTCTTCCAGATTTTCCCCTTGTGGAGTGGCACACATATAATCGGAGGGATTTTATTGTGGGTTTTCAACTTAAGAGCTTTTGTAAAGTATGGCTTTGATGCTATCCTCACTGCTAACCATCGTAAACCGATAATCTTCACCGCTATTGTTACAATTTATGCATTTTGCATTCTCGTTTCCTTATCAGAAGTCGCCGGTTCCGGGAGACCCTTTGACTTATGCACTTTTGGTCTGTACTGGGCAACGATGTTGGGTATATTTTTGAATTTCGCCTATGAATTGGCAGATAAAGCATCCTTGAGTCAGACCACCTTACATCATCATCAATATGAAATCGCTAATTCCTTTGGAAGGCTCACATTTGTTGCTGTTTTCACAGTCTTGTTACAATATCTAGATTTCTCCAAGGAGACTTTCCTTCAAAGCTCAATAACTCTGTTCTTTTCCATGCTGATCGGCATATCATTAGCTTTTACGTGCCTTTACATATCTGTGAACTCTTGCTATCAATATAGGCAAGAATCTAATGCGATCCAGTTATCTGCAGAAGATTTTGAAGAACTCGTCGAAAAATTGGCTCCTGATAATCAGACCAGGTCAGAAGGAGAGTGCGTAATTTGCTGGGAAGAATATAAATTAACAGACAAAACCATTACTCTTCAAACTTGTAAACACGCATATCATTATGACTGTTTATTGACTTGGGTTCGAGGCAGACATAAGACATGTCCTGAATGCAGAGCAATAATCACGGTCTAATTCGGATGCAAATTCATTAACAAAGGAGGTTGCTGATCGAAAAGTGTTCGGTAATTAAGCAGAACAGCACATGTTCAAGGTGTTTAACTTGAATAAAGAAAATTGCGTATCTTAGTTTAGTATTAGGGCGTGCAACAGTGTTATGACACATTCTACAATTGATCCTTCTCAATGTTTATTTATTATTCATAAATGACCTTTCAAAATTCATCATTTAATGTCAGTTTTGCTTCATAAGGCCCTAAGTTGCCGTTTATAGGTCGTTTTGGACAACAATGAGACGCACAGATCAATTTTCATGTCTCAAAAAAACTATTTTGGAGTGTATCGCAATGATAATAGCTGTTGTGGTTCATACAAAATCGAATATATTGCCACTCAATGAGCATGCTAATGCTTCTTCTTCCTCCTTCTAATTTTCATCCAGCCAAGAAATGCTTTTGGCATTCTTTTTGACAAGAATCTTGATTTCTTGAGTTCTCTTTGTTCTACTGCTACCTAAGTACAAATTTCGTTGTCCAGTCTTTTAAAGGTTTTGAGGATATTATTCTATTCAAGAAATAATGCAACTCACTTCTAACTTTGAATAGATTTTTAAATGACTATTTATTCTTGGAACTGCGAAATGTAGAGGAACATCTGACTCAAAGTCGCATTACAGAAGTAGAAATCCTTGAGATTTCCTTCCCCTTGCAATTTCGATAACTCACCAAAAGCCTTTTGAAGAACCTGCTTTTCATTAGGTAACTATAAATAAAATAATTATCAACTCCTTTTCGACGACAGATAATAATACCTCAAACACTTCTTCCATTAGATCGGTCGAAGGCACTACTGCTGCCTTTGGGAAGATAGCCTGTATCTTTGGCTCGTAGCTCGGATCAGTTTCCTGATATTTTACGAGTGTTAACTTTAAGGCCTTCGCGAAGCGTTCTTTCATTTGAGCAGTGTAACCCAGGGAGCAAATACGTCCGTTCACGAGAATAGCAAGCTTATCACAGAAAGACTCTGCTTCAGCCATCGATTTCATGGTGACGAGGACTGCAGCGTTTCTCTTTTCTACTGTCAGTTTTAGGAGATCTTTTACAAACTTTCTGCTTGATAAATCAAGAGAAGAGATTCCATCATCCAAAATGAGGACGTTGGGAGTAGCCAACAACGCAATGGCCAGAGAAAGTTTCTTTTTTGCTTGCGGACTCAAGAATTTGAGCTTTTTATCTTTAAATTCCGCGAGGTTAAGTCTTTGGATAAAAGTGTCAATTTGATTGTTTTGGGTCTCAGAATGCGTTATTCCCTTAATCATGCAATGGATTTTCAGATGCTCTTTGACTGAAAAGTATTCCCAGATAGGATTGCGTTCAGTGTGGATTCCGATTTCTACACGGTCACGTTTTGATAGGTATTCTTGAGGGAGCTCATGCAGTTTGACAACACCATAAGATCTCTTCTCCACACCAGCAATGATATTCATGAGCAGCGATTTTCCAGAGTGGCTTGGGCCGAGGATACCCATGATTAAGCCTCGTTGCACACCAAAGTCGAGATTCTTCAAGAGCTCTGGTCCTTCAAACATTACTTTCCCGAGGCCGCTCACAAGAATAGGGTCTTGGTTGTTTGGCTCGTTGACACGGGCCTTCTCCTTATCAATTTCGGTTGGATCTAAACGTTAAATTTGGATAAGTTCGAGAATGAAAGAAAAACATGTCTTACCAAGCTGAACAACAGCGGTGTTATCTGGTGGAATTTCGGAGTCTTCGGGTTTTTCGAGGAAGCTGAAAGAGACCTTGTCTGATATCATGGCAATAAGTAGGTAAACCAAGAAGTTGGCTCCCAATTGAATCATGTAGTTCCAGAAATTTGTATAGAGGAGTGAGCCGTAGAAGTCATTTTCAAGTTCGTCTTTGGAGTAACCGCTGACTTTTTGCACGTGAAGGAAAATTAATGCTTAAAAAATAAAAGAAGCGATGAGTCAGAGTGGAGTGGAGAGATTTACATTCTGCATATGGTCCTACAGGGAAGATGAGGAAGTAGAGGTTTTTCAGTGACCAGAAGAACCAGCCGTCTCCTTTTCCGTCGTTCCAGAGCGTGTTGAAGAACATGTATCCAAAGCCAAAGATGACTAAATACATGTTATTTAAGAAACTAAATACAAATTCCAAATTACTGAAAAAGTAGCTGAGACCGAGGAAACGATAGGTGTCAGATCCTTTATTGAAAGAGAATCCAATTAGGTAAGCCCAAGAAACACAACAGAGCGCGTAGCCAAAGGTCGCGACGCTTAGTTGTAACATGTATTGATAAATGAAGGGGAAAGCAGCGGCTCTATTAACACAGTTTAGAAAGTCAAAGCCAAAAAGAACGAATTACGTGATATAGACAACAGTGAGCTCAAGTAAGAAGAAGAGACCCGCGATCACTAGATCAGGAATGAACGTGCCAAGCCAGTAGGCAATTGTCCCAAGACCTTGCATTCTCAATGCTTCTCTAATTTTGAACCGATCTTCTCGCTCAGTGACTGGTAACGCGGCGAAACTGGGAAGGAGAAGCGCCCAGAATACAATGTTCCAAAAACCAACAATGTATAATTCTCTCCAAGGGTTATCTTCTAATGTGCCTTGCATTCTTTTGAATGCGAATACGCTTCCTCCGATGATGTACAATACGGCTAATACGTAGAATGTAATAGCTGGAGGGCACTTCTTTGAGTATAGGTATTTTCTCATGATCATGGCTTTCAACTGAGTATAGAAGCTGACTCTTGGAGCTAATAGAAATTGTGAAGTGTCGCAGTAAGAAAGGATTTACTTTGTATGATTTCTGGAGGGAGAGGCTGTGTTTGCTCCTCTGATTCCAGACCGAAGGATTCTTCTAACCATGAGAGGTAGGAAGCTGTGTTAATATATTTTTCCTCGGTGAATGTCAGATTTCCGAAAGCGTCCTTGAATTGGGTTAGCTCCAGTAAGATCTAGCAAATAAATCTGTAAAATGAGAGACAATGAGTGCTACAAACCTTTATTTGAGGGATTTCCTCGAGTTCTTCAAACATAGGAGCAAATTTGTTGGAATCCTTGAAAGAAAGTCCGAACTGTAAGACTCGCAAAGGCGAATTCTCTTCTTTAAAGGCAGTTGGAACTTTATCTTTCACTATCTGTTCGATTTTGGGCTTTAATTTGAAAAATTCTTGTGTTGATGTTTGGTCAGAGCTGAATGGGAGTAAGCAATCAAGGCTCAAGCAAATTTGGTGTACCTTGGCGTAATATAGAGTTTATAGCCGACCTCAAGTTTTTCTTTGATATACTCAACGTTTCCTAAAGCAAAGAGTTGGCCTGGAATTTCAAATCAAAAAGTTTTTATTCATTCGCAGTTGCGCAGCACAAAATTACCGTTGCTCATAACCGCAACTCTATCTGCGAGTGCTTCAGCTTCAGCTGTGTCTTTTGATGTAATTATGATGGTTTTGCCTTCATTTCTGTACTCTCGCAGAAGCTCCCAAATTTTTGCTTTTGAGCTCGCATCAAGGTCTGATTGAAGGAAATTATCGATTATTTAGTTTTTCTCTTAATGTGTTTGTTACCTGCAGTTGGTTCATCCAGTAGAATATACTTTCTGTTTCCCAGTAGTGCCAATGCAACGCTCAACCTCCTTTTCTGGCTCTTCGAAAGATATTTCACAGCCGTTTCTTTATCTTCCTTAAGTCCAAGCTTTTATGGATGGAAATAGGTTATCTTTAGATGTAAAAGTCAGAAAGAGCCTACCTTTTCATAGAATTCATTCAGTTCGAATTCCATTCTATCACGAGGAACGCATTTAGTATCACCGATAAGGCGAAGAGTCTCATCTACAGTGAGGTATGAAGAAAGCACATCGCTTGATGAGCAATATCCTATTTTGCTTCGAATATCAGAGAAGAACTCTTTAAAGTCCAGCAGTCCGTCTATCCAATCAAATGAGGATAAGCAGAAAGAAAACTCAATATCTTTTACATCTAATGTCTCCGAAATCAGGATTGTACATTCCTGCTAGCAAATTGATCAGTGTTGATTTGCCTGACCCTTTATGACCCAAGATACTATATTTTAATATGAGGCAACCTACTGAAATCAGCCGTTTACCATAATATCTGCTTTTCGTAAGCAACGAAAGAAACGTTGTTAATGGCCACAGCATCAGCGAAGGTTTTTCTGACTGTGTCGACGACGATTGATCGCTGGATAAAACACCGAAATGGATAAGCACACTAGAGAGCAAAGAGATAATGTATACTGTAAGTCCTGAATCTTCTTCAAGCTTTTCGTGGAATCTTGCTGAGCTAGCGTCAACAGGCTCTTCTTCACTGTGGAAATCTGCTCGGATTTCATGAAGTTGAATCATTGGCACTCCCATATCAGAAACTTTCTTAGTTATTTTTGCCAGGCAGCTTCTCGGCCATTTTGGCAGACAGAAAAGTTTTGGTTTTCTGATTCCAAATTCGTTAGGGATGATCTAATAATTTCTTCTTCAATATAAAGATCAAAGCTTGACGTGTACCTGATCAAGGTATAGGAAGGCGAGGAGGTAGATCAGAGAACCGAAGGTGTTAAGTTTGATCGTATCCATAATGGAGTACTCGTAATTAAGAACATCTCTTAGTCCTGAGGTAGATACACCGAGTCCAAAACCAACTTCAGGAAGTAGGATGGTCATCCACCAAGCAGTCGATCTAGTAATGAGTGATTAGTTATTCCATTCAGAAATTCACAAACTAATTCTTACTGATAACCATTTTTGAACCGTGGAACAAACACTAAAATTGAGAGAACTCCGAAGAGGAAACCGACCCACTCGGAGGCAAATCGGTGTCTCTCGAAAAATGACGAGAAAGCAAGTGTTCTAAACACCATTGATGCTATTGTTGGAAGCAAGCCAAGCAATATCCACAAAATCTATCAGAAAGATAGTAAGATAGAATTATCTCATTAGGTAGCTACGTTATCGAGGTCGCTCAGGAACCAAATTGTTAGCAGCTGAGTGAGTCCAATCTAATAATATTATTCAAAGATGTATAAATAATTTCCGTGCTTACGGCAATTCCTTTGATAGAACCCATGATTAAGAAGCTCAGTATGTAAGTACTCATTTTCATTCCAGACACCTATGAGAGAAAAAAGTTATGCGAAATGTATCCTCTCTCTAGAAGTACCTTCAGGTATTCTTTAAGTCTTTGCTGTTTCTCTTGGACCATAATCACGACCAAAGATCTCAGGAACCCATTGAACGACAATACTAAGAAGAAAACGAAAAATCCATTTCTGATAGGCCCTGTCATTACAAGTCCTAAGTTAGTTTAGGAGCTCAGAGACTGAATTTCAAAGATCAATTTTACCAAATGTGTAGATTAAAAATGTGGTCATCATTGGTAGCGAGAACTCCCAAAGCAGATCTGTTATCTTTCTCGCAGTTTTCTTGAAATATTTGCTGAGTGAAGCTCGCAACTGTCGACCCACTCCGCGACTTCTCCAGATAAGGAAAAACATGATAATCAGGAACCAAACCGCTGCATCTGTGATCCAAACAACATAATTTATCGGTCGATACAATAGATTTCCGTAAATGACCCAAGTCACATTCACGCTCTTATAGTCATTGGCTGCGATGATTGGCAGTTCGATGACACTTGGCTCAAACATATCGATATGATTCAATGATAGAGTATAAGACGGCTGACTTGAATAAAGGGAGATCCTTTGCTCATCGATCATTAGCAAACTGTCATTGAACATGAGGATCTTTGGCGAGTACGTCGGAAGAGGGCAAGGGCGACTAAGCACTGTCAGAGGCGGCTCAATGTGGCCACGATCGGTAACCGACCAGAAGCTTACATCAGCGTACATAAACACGACGCAGTCGAGAGGATCTTCTGAAGTGCCGTTGCTCGATATAACAAAAATATTTTTCGTGATGTCGACTGCCATGTGAGGATACTTGGGATAGTCGCTGAAATAAGCAAAGCCCACCTCAGCATCTGCAGACGTGAAGGTCTGATCGATATCATGGCCATTCGTAGTGAAATAATATGTGAAAGAATTTAAGGTGTTGACAATGAAATGCTTATCGTTGATAATTTTCAACTCATTGAAAATCGCCGCCTCAGGTTTTTGCTCAGGGCGCGGTTCAAAAAGATATGCCATTCGTGCTCGGCAACTCGAAGCGTTATTGTTGGCGATAGACGTCTTGCAATAGATCACTCGGAGATCATTCGTAATCGCCAACATAGTGTAACTATCACCGAAGTCATTGATCGCGATGTCGAATGCTTGTATGAAGGTGTTGTTTGATAGCGGCATGTGAGTCGCCTGAGACGCGAAATCCTTGAGTGGGAACCCGATATGTCGCACAGGAACCGTCGCATTGGGCTCTAGCGAAAACTGCTCGACAAAGTATGAATTCGTATCTACGAGATCATACAAGACGTAAAACAGCTTGCCATCAGGAGTCATTTTGCCTTTAAAAGAGTGAGAATTAACCAGCTTTCGCCACTGGAGTGTCAATGTAGAATTTTCGAATGTATAGCTGCTAACATTGTATATCTGATCATCTCCATAGCAGACCAATACGAAGTTCTGTGTGTTTGGCACTGGGAATATATGTCTGCAGTTAGGTCCGACCGAATGCTGTCTGAGAATTTTTGAGAAATTCGAGGTCAAACTCAAATCGAACACGAAAAGGTTGCTTCCGATTACCATATATAGCGTGTCTAGCTGATTAGTGTTCAGGTCCAGCACAGCACCTGTTGTCGGGAGTTTGAAGAGGGATTCTTTTTGCAGATTCAATGGAGATTTTATATCCAGGGCCAATCCCTCTGGTTTCTGGATCGTAAAGTTGAATATCGAACCATCGAATAGTTCGAATGTATTCAACGAGGTTTGGTGCTGATTCCAAGTTGAATGCGAAAGCGCCTTACTGAGCTTCGGAGGGACTTGAGTGAAGGTTATATCGATATAGACGTCTTCGACAAAGGTCTGGACTTGTTTATCAAGATCTGATCTCATGTGGATATAAGTGTGGTAGAAGCAGTCATACTCAGAAACTGAGGCGCAGTATTGGTCTTTAGAGATGGTTCCAGTAACTTCATAATGACGATAGAGTCTATAAGTACTTATGACACCGTCTTTGATAGAGAATATGAGATCTGAGACAGCATCGACTGGTGCGACGGTGAACCGAAAACTGTGGTTGAAAGGCACGTTAAACCGAATGGCCTTTCGGATATTTGCGTTTGTTGGGTGCATTTGGTAGTTGTAGTCCAACGCGCTTTCTCGGAAGGTTCGTTCGACGTCGTATGCGAACAGGTATGAGTCGTTAACAGAGTGGTTCAGATGGCAAAGCACGTAGAGAAGATTTTGTCCAGCGGAAAATTCGCTTAAAATTCCTTGAGAGGTATTGTTTGTGAAATTGCAGCCGTACGTTAAATATTGTCTCCTCAGTGTGATATTAGTGAAATTTGTCATGTCATATTCAAAGATTTGTTGGGAAATGGGACTTATCAGAACGATTCTCGGGAAGGAAACGTAAACTCTGAACGGTGTGTCAGCTGAGGATTTGGAATGGTTAGTGTCTGGTGTAAATTTACCAACAGATTCCCAGCGAGTATAGTAGTCAGAGGCATTGAAGACCATGAATGTGTTATTTGATCGAATGATAGGGAAATTGGGGATGAAAGTATCCAGGAACAACTCATCGATCTGTGTCAAATCAAGGTCATGGGCGCCGACAGTAGCGGATGGATGAGTAATATTCTGATACTTTGTAGGGTCAACAACGAAGGTGTTTGAAAACTCATAAATATCGATGGATTTTTTATCTTCTTTCAACACGAGGAGGAAGCTATTGCCGCCGAACTCTCTAAAACTCAGCTGCTGATCCGACAAGCTTCCTTGCGGGTATTCAATTATCGTGTAAAGATTGTCAAGCGCTCCCTGAGAGATCTCCACGATGTCCTTGCCTTTCGTTCTGTCTTGTCTAAACAGCACGTTGTATGCACTAGTCCTGTGCAAGGATCTAGCTCCTTCTCGGTGTATATAGTATTTAAAGGAGCTGCAGTCCACTTCTCTATATTTGCTATGTAACTCGCATTGATATTCATAGAGCCTCGTTTCACCGACTGGCTGAATATAGAGATGATAAGAGAAATCAGAGTCCAGTCTCAGAACTTGGAAGAAACTAATATTATTCTTTTGGATGGGTGATATGTCTCCTACAGTTGTGAGATTGACAGTATCAGTGATTCGGAGTGGCGCCGCTGACCGCTTCCAATTGTTGAAGTAGGTGCTTTCAAGGATGGAAGGGTTGTATGAGAGCTCTTCGATATAGCGATCCAGATGAAAACTTATTTCACCAGGAGCTGCGAAGCCAAGATCGAGGCCATGTGCTTGGAGCTGGGCGGATACAAGGCAGCTACTGAGTAACAACAGAGTCGCAAGCAGCAGGATTGGCCTGGAATCTCGAAAAGTGCTGGTTTTGGATTAGGGATGTTTTCATCTCGTATGTATAAATATTTCAGATACAATTGATTTTAATTTGCATAGTATTAGAGATTAAATGAGTCGGGGGCATGATGAGTAAATGAAATACAAATGAAGCATTCACCTTATAAATTGATTTAGTTTAAAATTTGTGTGTGAAAAACCGAGGATTTTCATTGTTGTTTATGAATTATGACTATGGTTCTGTCATTTACACTTCTTGCATTGAACTTCCCTCATGCAAGTTGGAATTTATTTTCAAATTGCCTTGAGTTTGTTTCCAAAAGGAAAGTCTAGAGTTTCAAATCTTAATCATGAAGAAATTCAACAGGTTGGGACCTCTTTTCAAGGACGATCTCCTCAGAAGGAATTCCATCATCTTTTGATTTCCAAGGATTCATAGGAAATTTTTTTCGCTGTGAAAATCATTTAATGATTTGAGGAATCGTTTGGGAATGCTCATGCTTCTGTGCGTTTTAGAAAAAATCATATTTCACAAAAATCCTCTAGGAATGAGGCGATTGGCAAAATAAATAAACAATGTGCCTCTGAAACCTCTTACAATAGGATGAATTTCACCAAATCTGTGCCTTTTTAAGAACTATGATGCTTGCTGATGCAGGTCATTATACAACTCTTGCAAAATACTTATACTCTTCTTATGTTAAATCGGCGTTTTGTAGCCGAATTATAAGATATTTTTTTAGTGGTGACGATCTTATCAGTCAATTCGATCAAGTGAGCTGACAAACGAAGCCTGTTAAAGCTGGTTCTAGAGACTTTTTTAATCAACAAAACCCTCGAGGTTTTGAATCCATTTCAAAAGACAATTGGGTTCAGAGAATTTTATGATGAATTTTTTTTTTATCAAATTGCCCAAAGAGCTGACTTTGATGAAATTTTAGCATAAAATTGGATGCAAAAACTCGAAATCCAATATGGTATGAAGAGTATTCGAAGTTAAAGTAAATTGAATGCTCACTTATGGATCCTCAAAGCATAGCTAAAAGTTATAACAGAATCTCTGATCCTTTTTCCTGAATTGCTGAATTAATAACATCTGATTGTGATTGTAAATTGCATGATTAAATTTTTCTGAAGACCTTACCTATCTGAATATAAATAATAGTTTAAAGCAGAGAAAATCATCTAGTTGGATCTTTATTTGAAATTTCTACATTACGACTGACTGGCACATTGGCCAAGTCCAAAACAGTTTGTATTTTTCCTCCTCATATCTATATATATAAAGAATAATTACAGGTTTCTAGAACTGTCAGCAACCTTTTGGTGCTGCCATCCTGAGAGAAGACAGTTTTATTGATGTGCAATGGCATCAAATGCTTCGTAAATGAACTCTTTTTAAAAACTCTCTTCAGATCTTACTTTTCCAGGTTTTTTTTTTTTCACAAGTTTGTGCCGAGAACAAACTGTTAGTGACAGCTTTTATCATTTTAAATCACTACTCAGCTTCCTAAGGATCACTTTATCACGCAATACACATTCTAATTGGACGGGAATTATTAGTTTTGAGGGCAGTGCCAGCGATAAAAGATTTATTTGAGGCTCAAAAGGCACAAAGAAGGCGATCAAGAAAACAATTCCATCACGTTAAAGTATCAAAACGATGAATTTGTGGTAGCTCGTTGGAAAGACCTGAGAGTTGGAGACATAATTAAAGTAAGCACTTGACCATGTCATCAGAGAATAAAGGACTGTAATTTGTAGATATTAAATAAAGAGTATATTCCTGCAGGCGTCGCCTTGCTCAAAATAAGCGTCCAATACATTTTTTCAGATAAAACCAGCACTTTGACTTGTAACAAATTGGAGTCTAAATATTTGGAGTGAAATAATTAAACCAATAATGCTCTTTTGCTTTGAATGTGAGACAAGACTTATGAGAAAATGAGAGAACTTCCAAATGTGAGTAACCTTGATCAAAGTATGAGTCACCTAAGAGTAGTAGATTTTATTCTATTTTCCAGAGCAAGATTTTAGCTCGATGGATAATTAGTACCAATAAATTGATACCACGTTTGCCAACCCGATTTGGAGATGAATGAGCAGTTCTGATCAGATATTTGATATATTCATAATCAATTCTCATTTTGATTCGCTTATTAAGATAACGATTGGTTTATTGGCGTGTTCGAGTTAAATGCAGATAGATATCTTGCGGATTATAATAACAACAAATTTAACAACTTCAATCAAGAGTTTATGGAACCTGCTGTGTCAACCTCACAGTTAGATGTCTGGCTCAAATTGAGCAAATTTTTGACATATTGTCTTAAACATGCTCCAGAAAAAGGTGAAATGGTTCTCAAAAGCGATGGAACGATTCCCTTGAATGACATATTAGCGACAGAAACCTGTAAATCACTCAAAATAACTAAGGAAACCGTCGAGAAATTGATCTATGAAATCGACAGAGCACGCTTCATATTGAAAGAAGATGAAAACGGAGAAACTGTTGTCGGGTTATTCGATGAAAAAGCGAAAGAAGAGTTAGCACGTTTGGTTGGCGACGCGGTTCGTATAGTTAATCCAGACTTGCCTTTCAAAGCTTACTACATCTATCAAGCTGATAAAATACTCGTCGATGGAATTCTTCCTGAGGCTGACGCACTCATCAGAATGGATACTTTCCGCTCCACCCAACCTTCCCCAGCTACTGAATCAAAATACGTTATTTTTGATATCAAACAAGCACTTGCCGATAACATCGAATGCTTCTTGACCGAAGCAAACCGTGTGCTTGTAAGAAATCCAAGAGGAGGCCCTTTACTAGGGAAATATCTAACCAAACCTCAGGTCGTTCCAGATGAAGAGTCAAAAACTGAAATTGCTCAACCGAAGCCAGTCGAGCAACTTGAATTCGTTGTAGTTTTGGACTTCGAAGCTCAATGCGATGAAAAAACGCAATTGAAGGTTCAAGAAATTATTGAAATGCCTTCAATTATACTTGATCTGTCAAGCAGACAAATAATAGACACTTTCCATACATACGTCAAACCTGAAGTGCATGCGCAGTTGTTTCCCTTTTGCACAGAACTCACGGGCATTACCCAAGCCCAGGTTGATGCGGGGATTCCTTTGGAAAAAGCTCTCTTTGAGCTTGATCAATTCCTTGTGAAGCATGGATTGGTTGACCAAGATGGGAAGAAAAAATCACGCTGGGCGTTTGCTACCTGTGGAGACTGGGATCTGAGACAATGCTTGAAAGGGGAGGCTGTCTATAAGAAGATCGATGTGAAACCGTATATGAGAGAGTGGGTAAATATCAAAGACTTTTTCCCTTTTCCGAGTTATTTCGGAGCGAAAAAACCAGGAATGGCGACTATGCTTGAGTTGCTGAATATGGAATTGGAAGGGAAACATCATTCAGGAATAGATGATTCGAAAAATCTTGTGAGGATTGTACAAGCTCTGCTTCGTCAAGGAGTACAAATATCTACCAGTTTGATAAAATCTGTTGAGTATCAGAAGAAGAAGGGTAAAAAGTAAGAGAGTCCCACATAACGAAATGAAAAACAAATTTTTTTAATTTATCTATTTATGGTAAAGCAAATTCTTCTGTATCATCATAAAGAGAGAAATCTGATTTTAGTAAGGATGGTTAAAGCTATTCGCAGCCTTAGCTTAACAAAACGTTATACACAGAACATAAAAAGCCCCTTGAATCGGAAACAGAGGTGGGAATAAATGAGTTCCTTTAATTTCGATCGATAACTATAGAATAATGCATACGATTTGCCTCTCTAAATTTAAACTATCTTGAGCTATAAGATGAAATCTCGCAATATATTACATAAATAGCGAACACACAAAAAGTATTTCAAAAGCAAGGATGTAAAAACATTAAGAAATTTTGAGTTTACATTGTCATTAGGTTCTTAATTCCTGCAGATTAATACAGGTTATCCGGAAATCGATTTCCCATAAATACGTCATCATTACCTTCAAATTGGTTATTCGAATTAATATGCTCCAGGCTCGGAGGCAGGTTTAGGGCGTCTCCAAAGTCATTCTTTGTTGGACCTGAAGTAGTGTGCTGAGGTTGATAATTCCACATTTGAGGATTAAGGGGCTAAGAAATTTATCTTAGAGTCATTTTTCGTTTGTGAAAATGTAATTACCGTAAACTCTGAAGGTCTTGTTTGATAAGCACTGGTGTTATTACTCAGAACTTGAGGGATCACTCTATCGAATCTTCCTGCTACCTGATTTTCAACTCCACTAACTCTTGCAATATCATAAAGATGTTGGCGTTCCAGTGACCATTCCGTTGGTGGTACTTGTATGTTATCGGAACCAAGATCACAAGACATGCCCAAACGCTGATCGTCCTGAGGCAATTCCTCTCCTTGTCTCGCTATGAAATCTGGTTCCGCTATTGGAACATTATGGTTTTGCGCTAATCCGCTGGCCAACTGATCGAGCAAACCAGGATTGTTAATCGCGAGGCTTTTCAGAGATTTTGAATAAGTCACAGCTTCAATAATCCTCTGAACGTTGTCGGGACCATGCACTTGCGAAAGCGTGTATACAACCTTTTTCAGATACTCTTGGTTCGAGCTAACGGCGTTTCTTAATAAAAATGCAATGAAGTTATTTCTGTATACCTCTGCTTTTGAAATTGCTGGTTTAATGCTTCGTTTTCAGTGGTTAGATTTTTCACTTTGTCCTCGATGAACTTCAAGCGAGTATTTAAGTCCTTATGCACTTTCTTAAGCGCTGAATTCTAAAAAGAAATCCTATAGCTTTGCAATTTGTTGATAATACCTCATGAAATAGGACTGTCTCATCCGTTTCCTTTGTTTCTTCTTTCTTCAACTCACTTTTGTTTACTACTATAGTGTTATCGTTGCATTTTCGTCTGATGTTGATGAGAAGTTCCCTATTGCATTTACGATGATCATTGTGATGTTAGAAAAGTCAGAGCTTACGGATGACCTCGAACGAACATTTCATGTCCATAAGAGTGATCATATCCATAGATTTTACGTTTCTTGAAGTCGTACATATTGAGCTGTTTTAGAAATTTCATGAATTATCAGTCGGTGAAGGCAATCTAGTGTTTATTATTACCTGACGAACAAATGAAGTCAAGTTGCTGTGCTTGAAGAACAACGGAAGGACTTTCTCTGCAAACTCAGCTGGGTTTTTGATAAGCATAGCGAGTCCATCGTTGCTCCAGCTAACAATGTCCGGCCAGTTGCCTTGCTAATGTTAGAAATGTATCAAAAACATTCTTTTCAAAGATTAAATCATTACTTCGAGGATATCAAACGTTTTCTTTAAGAATTTCGGGACGGTCTGCTCTTTACTTTCGGCTGTTTTTGCGATAGACTCAAGGGTTTTCGTTTTGGTCTTTGAAGTCATGTTTGAGGGTTTTTCAGGTTTGTGTTGTCAAAATAATTAATAAATTGAAGAATTATTCAGGAAATTTCCTGAATTTGGTTCTAACGTGCGAGTTTTGAGTGTTTAATTGCCAAATGTCAGCGGAAAAAAGAACGTTTTTACGTTCAGCAACCCAACAAATTCAATTTTCCATGGGATAATGAAATTGGAATAGAATTAGGAATTGTAGAATACCTCTCCGTTTAGTTCAAGCTGATTTCATCATTGCATGGAGCAACTAATTTATTTTGATGACGTTTATTTGAGGAAAATGATACTACTTCTTTATTGATGAAGGAAATTGTCAATATATTGAGACCTCTCACAAAATAGATTCATGATACTTCTGCAAAGAGTTAATGCTGCCGATTTCAATCTATTCCTCTCAATCTCTTAGTACCTACAAGTGTCATCAAGAGTTATTTGGAGACGTATGAGATCTGAATATAAACCCAATAATATCATGTTTTTTATACACTTAGCATCTTCGTGAGTTAAAACTCTACGAATTATGAGGCCTTACTCTTGCTAATATTAGAATGGCGAATGTTGTTACTACATTTCGACCGGATTCTTTTTTCGAAGTGCCGCCTTCTGAGACAGTACAACAGCAGATTACAAGAACGTACTGTTTGCATAATTGATTGTATATGATGCGAAGAGTACAACCAACTTTTCGAAAAGAAGACACAGCAAATACTTGATCTTCATAGTGCAGATATAGTATATTTTCAACATAAAAAAAGATTGTTTTGGTGGATGAAACTATTTTGCATACAATGAAGATAAGGTAAATTACTATTAACCTCGTTGACTGCTCTCATGTGTAAGTAGAGTAAACTATTAGTGTACTATTTGTTATGGATTTTGATAAAAACAAAAAATACATACATTAGCCTGTAAGTCTTTCATTCTCATAATAATTCTTTTGATTTCATAAATAATCAAATTGAATTATGAAAGCTGGAAAACTTTTTCTACATCCAAATTCGAAATCGACCTCTTGCAAGAACTATGAGATTCAGCTTGAGATTTGGACCTAGTCTGAGATATTAAGCTGGTTTATAGCTTGCTTTGAAGTCAAATTTTTGAAACAATTTCCGATTTGTTGAAGCTGCATTACTTAACTCAGAGATTTCATAATATGGTAGTCCCGACCATTGCATGAGAAAGTTATTGTGGTAAATCTCGCAAATCGAAGAAACGAGGCATGAAAAGTTTTCTCAGTGTGAAAATGTTGATGGTTATTGGTATTTTATGAAAACAAAGTTTTGGCTAATTAATAAAGGTATATTTGGTTTTTGTTTTGGGTGACATTACTTATTCGGTAGTGTGTAATGAAATATTTCTTGATTCTCAATTTGGTATAGAAGCAAGTTTAAGTTCATTAGTATGCTAAGGTAAACTAAGATTCGATTTTGGGTTTTTCTTGGAAGCGATTGTGTTTAAAGATATTTCTTCTAAAAATAGCACGATTGAAAACTCAATTTCGGTTAAGATTTTGATTCAATTTCCAAATTTAAACATGTCTATGCTTTGGAGCAATTTCATGTCACAAAAAAGCCTAAAAAGCGATAAAATGACGGAATATTATTGCAATACACACGCATATTGCAGTCAGCAGTTGAGATTTGATAAGAGATTTTGAGAAGAAATAATGAACAAGATAGTAAGTTTTGTACAGGAATAAACAAAGGAGTATGGAGAGATAATATTTATTGCGTTATTCAGGAACAGATTCCATCTTAAATCTCTGAGATCAAAAGAAAATGCACCATTTCATCAATTTAAATTTCATATGTTTTAATTATGATTAATATCTCTTTTTCCTTCAAATTTTTCGGTAGAGCAAATTTTTCTCATTTTTCCTTTTTCTGAAATATGAATATTTCCCTATTGACTGTTCTGAAAGAGATCCCTGCAGTGAGAAAAGCAATGGTCTGCTCGAGATTTCACTCACTTGAAACTTCCAACCTCATAACATGAATAATTTGGGTTAATTCTGATAGAAAATTATATCATTTTAATTCGAACACCAGTAAATTTAGCATAATTGTGGTTTGTTTCAGGTTCAATGTTGCTGATTTTGTTTATAAAATCTGAAGAACAGGCTAATAGTCCCAAATGTGTCCAGAATGTAGAATATCAAAATCTCAGAAAAACACAAGAATATGTAGCGTGAAGAGAGTTTCTCCAAAATATCGCCCCAATTGGTTTTTATCATAGTTCTTCTATTGTTGGGTTATTTTGACTCTTCAATGACCACTTATATGATTCCATTGGTTTCAACTATGTTCCATACCATCTACGTCGGCAATATTTTCAAAAGAATTTTGTGAATACATCTCCGTTTAACTAAATTCGTATGATTTTTTTTCCCATAAATTACAAACAGACATTATTACTCATGAAGAATATAAAAATTTTATTCTGAATCATCCGGCACAGCGAAAGACCAGTTGCTTATATAATTTTGAATATTTTCAGGGATAACGTCATTAATTTTTAGTTGAGATGTCGCGGTTGAAAATTTCCTTATTTCTGCTGGTGGAGGGACTAACTTTCTCTGGATCGCATCATCCCAATTAATCGATTTAAACCATGGATGAACCTTTATATCCTCTGCATCATTTTCAGCTCCCAGCCTTGTTGCCGGATTTCTATTAAGAAGCTAAATAATATTGGAATCGGTCATTTTATAACTTAAAAAAAACTGTTAAGATACCGCTTTTATAAGGCTTTTTGCTTCTTCAGACATCGATTTTGGAAGTTTTAATTGCGCTTTTTGAATGTTTTCAAAAAGCTCTTCTCGATTGGAGCTGAAGTATGGTGGGATACCCACAAGCATCTCGTAGATCAAGACTCCCAAAAGATACCAATCGACGGTTCTATTATGACCGCTACGACGAAGCATTTCTGGGGCCAGATAGGCAACAGAACTATGGCAAAGTCCATAAACAAACGCGTTAAGTTAATATATTCTTACCCACAGAATGATTTCGAAAGGTTGTTATTCACTCCTTCCTTTGAAAGACCGAAATCAGTCAATTGAGCATGTCCATCAGCGTCAATGACAACATTGTCAGGCTTCAGATCTCTAACCGCATTGCAAAACGATTAGGAGTCCGGGAAGAATCAAAAAACACTAACCTAAACACGATGTAATTTTTATGAAGTGCTTCCAACGCCAAAAGAATTTCAGCAGCATAGATTCTCGCAACGTCTTCAGGTAATTTCCTTCTTCTCGAGATCACACCTCCTAAGTCTCCGCTGGAGAGGATTAGTGCATAAGGAACATGTCGAACAAATACCCAGGGCAGAAATCAAGTAGTAAGTACAACTTCGAATCGGTTTGAAAAGCGTAGTTAAGTTTCACAATGAAAGGATGGTTCATAATAGAAAGAACGTTCCTTTCTGTTTTGGCGTAGCGAGTCAAATTTTGGTTCACAATTTTCTCCTTTCGCAACACTTTCATCGCATACAATTTTTTCGAATTGATCTTCTCCACTAAATAAACTTCTCCGAAACTTCCTTTACCTAATAGATGATGAATTGTAAAGCTCTGTGGGCCAATTTTTTCCTAGAATTTTCGAGAGTGATGAGCTTTCAAACATCTAAACCAAGTTACCTCATTAGGCAACGACAGGCCCTTTGCATCGCCATGAATTGTGATCTGAGAGAGTTTTACATCGTTCTTTGTTGGCTGCTTATTAGGCTTCATTTTAGCTTCTTCGTTCTTTTTTATCTGCTGCTGCCTGTTCTCAGCAAACGGTGATTTAATCAACTGATATTGAGTTTATGGATAGTTACTTAATGCTCATATTATTCATATGGAGCAGTTTACCGACCAAATCAGCACGACTGTTGTAAATAATGAACTCATCAACTGAAGTTCTCCCGAAACTGTTCACTGTTTTTTCATTGACAAGTCCAAAACTTTCAAAAACTTTTCTAGTTTCCAGATTAAGGACTACATCGATGGCAGTAAGTCCGGCATGGTTCTTCTGAGTGATATCCGGTTTAAAATTGAGCATGACCTTGAGCATTTCTGTCAGTCCGCGCTCTGAAGCATAATGCAGAGGTATATTGAATTCTGAGTCTCTCGCATTGATATTCGCACCCTTCTCCAGAAGGAGTTTCACGACTTCCGTGTTTCCTCGGAGAACTGCAACGTGCATTGGGGTTCTCCCCATTTTTGTTACGGCTTCTTTGTTAGCATCGTTTTGTAACAGAATTTCGACAACTTTTGGATGCCCTTCACTGGCAGCAAGGTGCAGTGCAGTCATATCATCTAAAAGTCTGAAAAATCCATGTCAGAAGCATAATTTTAATGCAATCCAGGCTACCTGGAGTTGACGTCAGGAGGGAACAGCTGATTCGTTCTGTCGAGAATATCTTGGACCTTTTCGTGTTTACCAAGCTCGCAGTAATCCCAAAGTTTTTCATTGTTTTGTCGCACTTTTTTCCTGGCAACAGGGTTAATTCATGCAAATAAAAAAAAAATACCAAAATTCTTGGTACTGAATGCCTTTGAGAGGCTGAGTCTCTGAACAAGTCTCAAGCATTTGCTGGTACTGGATAGGGTCACGGAGATCATAAGACTCTCCCGATTCTGGGTCTTTTAGAAGATAGATATTCACTTTTTCTATTATGCTTGTCCCTTCATTCTGGTTAGCCTTTAGCACAGAGTTTGTGGGTTTTTGGTCTTGGAAGTCTTCTTTCATATCAACTATATCATAGTTCTGAGCTAAGTTGAGCTCTTTGGCTATTTTGTCCTGAGATTCCCGCGATTCAAGGTATGACCCTTCTAGTTCTGAATCAGAATTGACAGGATTTTCTGCGATCTTATCAAGCTCTCCTTTTTTCTTCTCATCCTGAGTAGGTGAAGTCTCTTTGGTTTCTTCGGCCTCATCTTCATCGTCGTCTCGAGCTAATGATATTAAAAGGAAACGTTATTGATTGCTGTAATGAAAGAGTTGAGAACAGAGTAGTTGAAGCTTCTGCGAAAGAGATAGTTTGTCTTGCAATGAGTCCTGAGACACAGGACCAGAATAATTTCGGCTGATGATTTGGTTTTGGCTGAGAGACATAATTAATATGAAATAATCCTTAGTTTATCAGGAAATAAAGTTAATCGGGAATCTCGGCGAGGTTTCCAAATTCAAGAGTCAAACTACTTTGTCAAATTAAAATCACTTTTGTGAGAGGAAGAGGAAGAGAGAACAGAGAAATAAGTTTCTTCTAAATGTAGAGCTGCATGCTGAGTATTAGAAAAGGGAAAGGAAGGCCTTATCTCGAAAACATATAGAACTAGTATTGAATTTCATCATACATCAGAATTTCGATGAGCTTAAGAAGTGCATCTTTATATCAATTAACGAGAAAATTTAAAAGTCAAAATCGTTCTATAAGTGTACTCAGAGCATTAGTTGGATATGACTAAGAAAGCATAAAAAATTTTGTTCATTTCGGTTTAGATGTTCGCTCCTTTCGTGAGTCATTTCAATTTAAGCAGTGAAAACTATTCTAGTTCGCCAGTTGCCTAATATCAGTTGTTTTTTTCGAAGCGAAATATGACTATTTTCGAATAGAAATCAGCTGAAATATACTACACAGAAGTCAATGTAACAACTCCTTCTTCTTGATGCCTAGCTCCCAACTCTCTCGACAAATATAAGAAAAGTAAAATTTTCTTCCTTTCTCAGTTCATATGTCGTGTTATAGTTAACTCTATTTATTTGCAGGAATTAGAAATTTGCTATCGATTTTGATATAGATAAATATCGCAATATACGAGATGGACCAAGAAACAAAGGAAATTTTTGACCAACTTTACGAAGACCCATCAAACAAGTATTGCTTCGAATGCAGTAACTCTTCCCTCGCTACTCCTCGCTGATCTCCTTCAAATAAGATGCTCCCTCTACTCAATGGGCCTCAGTAAGCAACGGCATATTCCTTTGCCTTAACTGCTCTGGATTACATCGAGGTTTCGGAGTCCATATTAGCTTCGTTCGCTCCGTCACTATGGATGCATGGTAACATTCCTTGACCCCACACCGCCTCTATCTTTATCTTTGCATTTCTTCCATTTAGGACAGAAAAGCAGCTCGAAATGATGAAGCGAGGTGGAAACAAACGCCTGAGAGAGTTTTTCGACAAATACATGATGCCAAAGGACGCTCCCATCGACTTCAAATACAAAACACGAGCAGGTGCTTACTATCGAGAAACTGTAATAAGAAGAAAGTTTTTTCCAATATAATTGTTCTTGAATGCTAGTTAAAAGCTGAAGTTGAAGGAAAGGAAACGAATCCTCCTCCTTCCATTGAAGAAGGCCTTGAATTGACCGTCACCACCAACTCTAATTTATCGACTGGAAATCTTCAAGGAATCAAATCCAACTCCTCTGAGTAAATATCATTCATCCTTCACAGTAATAATTTTCTCTGGCAGGAACGAGAAAAGTGGCATTGATGCAGTTTGGTCCACGCTTGGCTCATTCGGAACAAAAGCAATTGATGGCACTTTGAATGTAACACTCCAATTAAGGTTAGGATTAATGGGAAAATTATAATAGGTGGCGAAAAAGATCGAAGAGAAAGTCGCTGATCCTAATTTCAAAGAGGGAGTCAAAAGTTTTGGAGCATCTGTTTTCGATGGCGCAAAGGAACTCGGTACAACTGTATACAGCGGAGCCAAAGTAGTTGGATCTAAAGCGGTTGACAGCTCGAAACAGGTTATCTCTACCGTCAAAGAGAAGTCTGATGAGAAAGGAGGATTTGTTAACTTGGCGGTGTCTGCAGGACAGAGTGGACTTGAGTTGGGAAAGAAAGTAAAACAATTTGCTAGTAACAAATCGCTTTATCCTGGTAATAAATTAGGGATTTGGATCTGCATGGTCTTTCTTGAAAAAGGCAACTGGACAAGCAAAGGACGAACCTGCGGAGGAATCGAAATCTGGCCATTAAGTCATATCAAGCAAACTCATATTTACTAAATTTCATTCATAAGAGATTAAAAAAATTGGTTTCTGAATAGAAAGAAATGACTTTATGAGATTTGATTTTAAGTCCCTTAAATTTGGATATTCATGTGAAGCGCGTTGTGTGTGATTTGAATCTAAAAAGAGAATCTGAGATAAGAGTATAGCCATCATTTCCTCTGAATATTTGAGATTAATGCAGGTGTAGCAGCTGATTATTCAACTGCTAATATGGGAGGAAGCTCGATCCAAATCCATAACTCCCTATCGATTGAGAGATTTTAATTACGACACGCAAAATTTATTACTATTCAAATTTGTGATGCTACGAAGGTTCATTAAATTTATAGATATCAATGCATTCTGTTTGTCATAACTCTAGGTTCTTTTTGTTAATTTGGACTCTTGTATAGAAATCAAATAGAATTTAGTTTGTTATTTAACTGTGAATATTATTTTCGATGTTAAATGTTAAACAATCCACAAATTAGGCTTCATCCTCTTCTTCTTCATACTCTTCAACCTCTTCCTCTTCTTCTGCTGCTTCTTCCTCTTCAGCTTCTTCTTCTTCGGCAGCCTCTTCCTCTTCAGCCGCTTCTTCCTCCTCACCAGCTTCTTCCTCTTCAGCCGCCTCTTCTTCTTCAGCAGCTTCTTCTTCGGCAGCTTCCTCTTCTTCAGCTGCTTCCTCTTCTCCAGCTTCTTCTTCAGCAGCCTCTTCCTCTTCACCGGCCCCTTCTTCCTCTTCAGCTGCTTCCTCTTCGCCGCCTTCTTCTTCAGCAGCTTCTTCCTCGCCAGCTGCTTCTTCTTCCTCTCCTTCTTCGTGCTCCTCGTGCTCTTCAGCTTCCTCTCCTTCCTCTCTAGCTTCAGATCTTCGTTCTTCATGATGCTCTTCGCCATTTCCTTGTTCTGCTGCGAAGAATTTGTCGATGTAACTCTGAAGAAGCTCTTCTAACGATGCTCTCATCTTTGAATTAAGAGAATATGTCTTGGCGAAGTTCGATGCTAATGTCTTAGCATTATCTCCTCTGTGAATGCCGATTCTCCCTGTCCTAATTATTTTTCATTTATTCAGTTTACCAAAAAAAAAAGAGAGAATCAATTACTTTCCTGGGCCCACGTTAACATCAACGTATACCAAAACTTCTTCTTTTTTAGGCTTTGGTCTAGTCAATAACGAAGGAGGTCTAAATTCGGAGTTTCTGAGGGCCTCGTATTTTTCTCCCACGGAGACTCTGCGAAAATGTTTTCTGAGTACCCAACCACAAATGACAATTTACTTAAGCAAAGCCTTTTCCCATTCTTCTCGTTTTTCTCTTCCTCGCAACATTCTTTCAACAGAAGACTACATTAGTTAGGCTTAGTAATTGTCTGGAAAAGATATAATGAATCACCTTGAATCCAGTAGGGACGCCTTCATAGAAGGACTCGTCTCTCAATTTGTCGATGTCTTCTTCTTTAGTATAGATCTTCGGATGGAACGTAACACCTTGCATCTCCTTCTCTTCTTTTTCCTCTTGATGAGCTGCAATTTTCTCTTCATGGACTCTCTTTTTGTTCATAGCATACTCGTAGAGGAGATCACTCTATTGTCCATAAAGGTTCCGTTATCACATATCCTACTTTGTGTAATAATTTACTCTCTTTTGTGGTTTCTCCTCGAGAGTCTGATTGAACTGAAGATACGTTGATTTTGACTCTCTCTCTGGACTTGCTACCTTTTTCGTGTTACTAGAGATTAATTGAGGTCTAAACGTGCAATCTTTCATTTCCTTCGAGTGTAAAACTCATTATAGCTTCCCTCAATACAACTCAGAAAATACTTCTCCAATTCGATTGATCTTGTCTGCTTCTTGTTTCTTCTTGAGATATTTAGAATGATCATAGAGCGCTTCGATACGGTTCTTTGGCTTTGGGCTTCCTTCTTCAGTAGATTTAATGGTTTTTGTCAGGTAATTCTCATGCTTATATTGTGCCTTCAAGATAGAGGGATCATTAATGATCCAGAAGATAAAAGAGAAAGAAATACATCGAGCTTCTGTGATTTTTGGTTTATTGTTGGCTTATAAGGGTATCCAGCCGCGAGATCACTGCCAAATTTCTTTGATACAGAATCGTACTCACTGTAGAGACTCATAAAAGCTGTTTTGTTAACAAACAGCTTTCTGAATTCAGTCACGAGCTTATCCATGCCCCAAAGCGAATGTTTATTTTTGCAATCCTCGTAGCTAGCTTTCTCTCCACCAGTCCTTTCAGCCTCATATTCCAATGTCTTGTTGTAGAGGTCTTCCAAGAATTTGGATGATTTTGGAATGGTGGATTTCGTCTCGAGGAGGACCATCAAAAAATCGAAGGTGAGATCTGATGACACGTCTTTCTCTCTGCCGAATGGAGCGCTGAGTATTTTCCAGAAATTCTCATGGAACAAAATCTGATTATGAAGGTTAGAAGGCAATAGTAAGTCATATTAATACTTCGCTTGTCAGGCGTTCAGGTTTAGCCATTGATTTATTAATAGTAAGTGTTGATTGATTGAGTTTGTCTTTATCGGATTTAAATCCAATGCCTTGGAAGACACCCAGACGATGCAAGATTGCTCCTAAGTTTTCGAATTTCAAGCTGCCTTCGGATTCTGGGTCTTCAGCTTCTCTGACGATTAGTTTTATCATCTTTTGAAGCCTTTGAGTGACGATTTTGTGAGACTTGGCCATTATTTTAGCAGTATTAGCTGTTTTTGAAATGATATTTTGAACCTAACATCGTTTTTTTTTGTTAGACACAAAAGAAAGAAATATCGTACAAGTTGCTGAGTTTCTTTCTCCTTCTTTTTACGATCAAAAGCGTCTCTGTAAAGAAGACTTTCAACTGGCTCATCGATCTTGTTTCTTTGAGAAATCATTGTAGATCTTGGGTTGACTTTAGGTGCGAATGTGCTTAAATTTATAGATGATGAGTGTGTTCAATTGGTTGCGAAAAAAAGAGTACCATTCATCTTTTTCCTGCTGGATGAAGGGATTCTTATCGTAGAGTTGCTCGTATGCTAATTTCTTGATAGATGACTGCATACTAGCTTCCAAAGTGCCTCCGAATCTAATATCGTTCAACATTTATTGCAAAGGATTTAGAGAGTTTTCAAACTGGAGTCTTTGCGATTTCTGCGCTGAGTCTTCAAACCTTTGGCCTGTATTTCTTGAGTAGTCATCATCTTTTTCATAGATTTGGTTAATTGAAGGCGACAGATAATGAAAGCTTACCTCTCACTCCTGGGTTTGGGCTGCCATGGACTCCATTTCCATTCTATTCGATTTTCAATACATTAGTTCTAAAGAATAGAGAAGTAAGATTTACCGCATGAACGTCTCCAGTGGCTGATTCAGTTTGCAGTGTAATGGATCCTATGGATTATTAAGTGAGAGAATGGAAAAGCTTTACCTGTGTTTGCAGCGATATCGGTCATTATTTGTGGAAGATCTTGCCTTTTTTAAAGAGGATTAATGATAATTATTAATTCTAAAAATCTGAGTATCTCAAGTTTATATGGATTTTATCCAAGATCAAAAAGCGAGCGCTGGCGTTCGAATAAGATTTGTGCAAAAATAATGATAACGTTATTACGCTCACATGGGTCACTAGTTCTTTTTGTATTAGACTATAATGATTCAACTTAAATCCTGTCTGGAAGCTTTCTGGAATGATTTGTATCTTTCCCGCTCTTCAAATAAAAAGCGAACAGAAAAAGTCTACATGGTCCTATGAAGATGCTTCTGACATACGGTTTTTACGAACGATAATATTGGAGAACAATAAGAGAATTTGCAATTGTTTAGCTCACAGATAGATTGAAAAATAGACGTTATTGTATATTGAATAAGTGAGCCGAGAGTTCTGTAATCTTGTTTAGCATTACCTTTTATCTCGGAGTTTATTGAGCTTCTTTCCTTTTTTCACTTCTCTTATTATTTAAAAGAGTTGGTACTATAACTTTTTCTTAATCTCTGCCGTGAATAAATGAAGAAGCCCCCTTAACAGGGAGAGCTAATGGCACACTTTAAAAGCTGATTAAATTCAACTCTCAAATATCTCTGTAATTACTTTTGAGAATTGAGCTACCGAAACCTAGCCAAGTTTGCTAAAATTTAGAAAGCATGAGGATCAGACATATACGATAGGCCTTCAATCGAGGGAACCTTATTACATGAGATTCGCTGCTTATTACATGAGATTCGCTACTCATTTCGGGCTACTTTCATATACTGACCGAAAAAATTTTTTTCTTGAGACACAGATGTTGATAGATTTAGAGCTGCTTCAGAACTTTCTTGATTTCCCAATTTTATTTTACCTATTCTTCTTTTCCAACTAAAGAAAGATATTTTAATATCTACTATATGACACTGCTGCAATCATACTGTAGGAATATTAAAAGCAAACCGTCAAGAGAGGAAATTTTTCTCTTCAGCCATGGGAATGGCAGGTAACTTACTTGACTTGGTATCCACAGAAACTGACTGTTGCTTCTGTCGACTATTTAACTTGTCTACCCATGAACTTCGATATTATCAAATAATCACTCTCTCAACTTTCATTGCGTTTTCGAATTATTTTGTAGCTAAATTTCTCCTTAACTCATAGCACAGTAGTAAAAAGTTCAACAAATTTTCAATATTAAAATAGGCTTTCAAACAAAAATTTCGAATCTTTATGATAAAACTTCCTTTCGACTTCCGATTGATAGCATTATTCGGGATTTGAATGAGCGCATTCACCTTTATACACCTCATTCTGCTTCAATCAAATTCAATTTGTTGATTTTTTCACTGACAGCTTGAATCTCTAGCTCTTTTTAGAAAATCTTCTACGTTCGATTCAATTAATTAGTCACCGCCTTTATAATAGTACTCAAACGCAAGTTAATACATTCAAAATAATATCTGCAAAAATAAAGTGAGCATGGAACCTCAAAAGGGAAATAACCAAGCATTTCAGCTTATCGACAACGAGTTGGACTGGCAGCCTGGCCTTACTAACTACCTCACCAAGCACGGTTTGAGCAAGAAATCAAATACTTACAAAATTGTTTCAATCATGGGAGCACAAAGTACTGGGAAGAGCACGCTGCTTAACAGCCTCTTCAGCACGCACTTCCAAGAGATGGACCTCACGACTCAGAGGTCTCAGACAACCAAAGGAGTTTCAGTTCAAACTAACACTTCTGGCAAAAAGCCAATCCTTGTTTTTGACGTGGAAGGCACAGATTCAGAAGAAAGAAAGGATCTCGGCGATCGATTCGAGAAAATGCTTTGTACCCTCGCATTAGTTGCTTCAGACGTGCTTATCGTCAACATGTGGGTAACGGACGTTGGGCGAAAAGTCGGCTCATCAATGGAGCTGCTTAATAGCATCTTAAGACTAAACCTCCAGGTATTCAAGGAAGAAGTGAAGCCTAAGTCAATCTACATCGTTCTACGCGACTGCAGTCCTCAAGAGAATACCCAAGAGCTGGCAAAAAAATTCGCTATCAGACTCAACGACGTTTTTGTGGAGATTAAAAAAGATTTTCCTGATCTCAACGTCGCCCTAGAAAACGTTCTCAAGTATAAGCTATTATTCTTGCCCCACAAGCAGTTCCAAGAGAGCCTTTTCCAAACACAGATCCAAGAGATGCAAAGGCATTTCTTTAGCGGAAACGCTTTTGATAACACTAGCAAGACTGCGGTACCTCTCAGCGGCTTCGAAAAATACCTGGAAAACATCTGGAACAAGATCAAATCTGATAAAGCATTCGATATTCCGAATGAAAAAGCCTTAATCACGGAGTATTTTTGTGAAAGAGCATTCGAAGAAAGCCTCAAAGAAATCGAAGCTGAGTTTCAAACGTTCAAGGATGAATGTGAAAAAGTGCTTGTAGGAGAACGGTTCCAGGAAGTCTATACTGAACTGAGTAAAAAAGCGTTAGAAAAATTCGAGGCTCAGGCGTACGGGTACGATGAAGAGATCTGTGAGAAGTACCAACAGAATCTCTGCGAGAAAATCGGCGAGCTGTTTGGAAACATCTCTTACGATCAAATCGAGCTATTGATAAACTACTACGAGGAAAAAGTATTTGCCAAAGAGATGCACGCTTTGATACACAGTTTGAACACGATCGAGCAGATCCAAAAAGAATGTGAGAATGTTAAAACATTATTGATTGAAAAATTCCACGCTGAAGTCAAGGTTTACAAACTTAACGGCGAAACCGCGACCGACAAAGAAATCCGCACACTCTATAATGCGCTTTCTACAGCTCAAGTCCGGATCCTCAACGAAGCTTTGGAGGAGTTGGAACGACGCAAAAAAGCTCAAGAAGCTGATGCCAAGAAGAATATCCCTGAAAGAGTGAAACCGCAGGCCAAAGAGCAAAGTATGATGCTCATTGAGAATGATGAAAATTTTACAATTCCTAATATCGATGATCATGATGAAGAAGAATACAAGCAAATGCTCGAGGAACTTGCGGATTCTAATTTGCAACAGAGTCAGAATGCCAATGGATCCCATGCAATATATCCCTGCAAAAAAGATGGCACACCAGATATGAGGTATTCGATGAACCGGGAAGTTTTTCTTAAAGATGCTGGGTGCCCTAAAACCAAGTCAGGAGCGCCTGATATGAGATATTCAGTCAACCGAGAGACTTTGCTAAATGATAGTGGATGTCCTCTGACGAAAAGTGGCGAGCTGGACATGAGATACTCTGTCAATAAAGAGCAGTACCCGAAAGATATAAAGCTCAAGAAGGATGGAACGCCAGATATGAGGTGCAAAAAGAACAAGGAGTTGTTCGCCTCTGGGCAGCTAAAGCCGAGCATGTTGAAGAAAGATGGAACTCCAGACATGAGATTTAAGGCGAATAAAGAACAAGCTAGTGTCAATTAGTGGAGGAATAAAACTAGTGTTTGAAGAGTTGTTATGTAATTTAGAGGAAATATTTTCCTTCTATTACCTTGAACTGGATGTGTAATCTATATATATATTTTTTTTGCATAGTAGTATTAATTTTGGAAAAAGCCTGAAATCGTTGCTTTAAATACTTATTGATATGTATCTATTTGCAAAATTGAACGAAATAATCACCAAAACTTAACCAAAAAAAACAACAAAATCTTTTATTTATGATTATTCAATATGAAGAAAGATATAAAGCAATAGTTGAGAACTGTCATTATCTGTTGAATGAGATAAAATATGATTAGAACCCAGCTGATGTCTCTCAGCAGGAGAGTGAAATGCCTACTTTATACTGAGCTAAGAATTTGAATGTGAATGATGATTTCCTTTTATTTCTTTAATGATTTTCTTCTTCTTCAAAAAAAACAAATCAGTTTTCAATAAAATAGGTATAGCTACCCGTTTCACATGCATAAACAACCACCTTGGATGAGTGTTTGTCTCTCTTTTCTTTTTTTTTTGACGCTTTCATTTGTAATTAAATGATTTTCAAATTTCTTAACTCATTGTCAAAAATTAAAAGTGGTTATAAATGTAAGCATTCGAATCTTGTATGGGATGATACTCGTCCAATTTTTCATTTACTGCAAAGGTTCTTGCGGTGAAAGAAGCCCAACCTTTGAATTCTGACAACGTCGATCTGAAAAACGAGTATATCATTTTCCCTACCAAACGCAGATATTATCGAGATGATTGTTCTGGTTGACTGAAAAACTACTCGAGGTCTATCACACACCAAGGTTATTCGAAATTGGTAACCTCACCTAAATGGCTTCATTTCCAAAAACTTGTCCAATTCATTTGAATACAAGAAATATCTCTACGTAATCTAACAATCTCCTCAAATCACTTAATAAAGAATGGATATAGATAATCTTTGAAATATAGCTACTTCGAAGAAAACCACACAGTAAGAAACTCTATATATTAATGAACTGCATCCTATTCGGATAACATGCTGACACAACTTAAAGCGATCATCTGTTACTCAGGAAATAGCCAATTGGTTTTTCGGAAAAAGGCATTTCCGACCTGAAGGGCATTTGGAAAATTTTCCTCCAAAATTCTATTTGAATTATTCTAAAGAAAACAAAAAAACAACTATCGTGCTGATTGGCTATTAAAAGTCAGTTAATCAGCAAAACTCTTAATCTCAAAATCTCTTCTTAACTCATTCTGACAAAACAGATTTTATTTTAAACTAAAAGAAAAATTGAAGTCTTCACCTTCGAATTACTATACAAGCCGCAGCAATGAGTATCAAGGACTTTACAATTCTCAACCGTTTAGGAGACGGCTCCTTCGCGAGCGTATGGAAGGTCTTACGCCTCGCAGATAATCAAGAGTACGCCATGAAGAGGGTCAACATGAGCACTCTGTCAGAAAAGGAACGAGAGAACGCGCTTAACGAAGTCCAGATCTTAGCTTCAATTCAATCACCTAACGTGATTGGATATAGAGAAGCTTTCTTCGATAACGAATCGATGACACTCTGCGTCGTTATGGAATTGGCTTCTGGTGGCGATCTTCAAAGTATAATTCAAAAGCACGCAAAAGACAAAACTGGATTCTCTGAGCAAGAGATCTGGCAATACCTGATCCAAATATTGCGGGGTTTGAAAGCTCTTCACGATAAGAAAATCCTTCACAGAGACATTAAAGCTGCAAATATACTCATCGGTTCAGCTGGTGAAGCCAAAATTGGAGATTTGAATGTCTCGAAGGTGGGAATTGCGAACTCCGCTTCAACTCAGGTAGGAACACCGTATTATACCTCTCCGGAGATATGGCGAGGCCAGCGATACGACACAAAGTGTGATATATGGTCATTGGGCTGTTTGATTTACGAAATGGCTGCTCTGAAACCGCCTTTTCGAGAAAAAGACCTCCATAAACTATATATTAAGGTTGTGAAGGGAGCATTTGAAAAAATTCCAAATAAATACTCTAGTGACCTATCAAACATAATCTCCATGTGCTTAAGGACCAATCCGATCCAGCGGCCATCATGTGATGAGCTTCTGAACCACCCTATCATCCTTAAAAACTTGCAAGGAGCAGAGACTTCTGATTCTACCAGGTTCCCGGCATCAGATCTTATCAAAACGATCAAAGTACCGGCGAATATTAGAACGGTGGGAAGAAGATTGCCAAAGCCAAACTATGATGGCTTGAGGATAGGATTGGAGTTCAAAGGACCTGCATCGCCAAAGTCAAACTCACCATCGCCATCGCCTAAGGCGAAGAATAGTTCTGATGGGAATCCGTTACCATTCGTCAGGGTGTATAGTGCAGGGTCAATCAAGCCTCAAGAGGTGTTTTTAAAGCAGAATTTTATTCTGCAGCCTCAAAGCCAAAGAAACCGAAATGTAGTACTTTACCGACATGAAGGACCGAGCTTCCAGAGAAAGCTTTCTGCTGATAGAGAAGAAACGAGGAAATTAAGTCCTTGCGTGTTCAAGGGGCTAGAATCACATAGGTCCAAATTATCGGATATTTCGACCAATGATGCAAGCAGAGCGCAAGGAAAGCCTTCTTCTTCAGGCTTGGAAGATTCAGAATCTAAACGAATTCAAAGCAGTCAGCAAAGCAACGAACTAACAAAACTACGTTGCAAACCGAAAGAACTGGGCGCAGTCTCAAAGAAAGCAGCCTCGGAGAACTTCAGCGCCCGGAATAATAAATTGAATCTTCGCATGCCATCAGGTTGGGGCCATTACAGAATGAAAAAAAATAACGTACAGATAGTGAGACGCAAGCTCGAGTGTTTGAATCCGAGAATTGACACTTTTGAAAAAAATGACGTCTCACAAGAGTATAAACCGAATGAAAAGCCCAAAAAACCATATGTGGAACTATATTCGCATATATTTATGAAATAATCGTAACTCGAATGGAAAAAGGGCTGAGTGAAAAAAAATTTCTGCTCAGTGGAATGGAATGGGTAACTACTATGTTTATTAAGAGTGTTATTGTTGGTGCACGTAATAAGTTATGACTGTTTTTGTGAATATTTAGAAATTTTTTAGAGTATTTAATTTATTTTAGCTGCAATTTTGAGAGTCAGAGAAAATAAGTTGGGAGAACTAATTTAAGGCTCTGACTCTATTCAATATAACCCTTATCAATGTAATATCAACAATTTATATGTGTATTTGTGATATATCGAATAATATATAGAATATATATATAACCGACTGAATGAACTACTACACTATAAGTCCAACTTTCTACCCAGAAATATTTCCTCTCTGTCGAAATTGAATACTCTAGAGATAATGGGTACGTTAATAGTTTACGCTTTGAATTGAAAGATTAATTATCACTTTCTGATAAATTTTAGTTGAACTTCACCGGAAGTTTTGAAGAAAAGGCGAGAACTTGGCGTCTTGAAACAAATAACGCAACTGGGTATTTCGACTTTTTTTTAACGGTTTCTCTATAATATTTCTTCCATCAGCTTTAATGCATTGTTCCACCTCAAGTGGTTAAATCACGAAAAATTCTACTTTAAGAGACACTATTAAAGTAAGGTTCTTAATAACCACAGGTATGAATGACATTCTTCCATAAAAATCATGAAATTTTATATCTCAATATGAAATATGAAATAATCAACAGATCCCAGCTATATTTATCTCCATACTAGTAGTAAAAGCTTCTGAAATAAACTTTTTGCTTGGTTTCCCGCATTACTGGTATCCGAGCCTAAAAATACATCATTCTATCAAAGTCAGATTTTCTTTATCCTTACTTCACTGCAAAATCCTTGAAGGTGATCAGACCATCATTATCGGTATCGGTTTCCTCAATAAATTCATTGATGTCACTGTCGTTAATTTGGAAGTCCAAAAAGTTGTTGAAAACTTGCTTGATCTCATTTATGCCGATTAAACCTCTTTCCCTTATAACAAGAAGAGATCAATCTTAGATTCACTAAACACCTGAAAAAAATTGCTTACCTTTTGTCAAAAATTTTAAACATTTCCTCAACCTCTTCTTCTCTTCCTCCCTGATAGAACCTACATGAGTGTTTTGATGAAAAATTGGTGGTATTAGACAATGTATCACCATCTTTTCGTTATAACGGCCTCGACTTCAGATAAGTAAAAATATTGCTTATTTGGGTCTACGTCGTCTCGAATCTCTTCTTCTATTTCTTTGCTGCTTCTGCCTTGGAAGCCGAAATTGGCAAGAACGCTCTTAAAATTAGTTCGATTGATCTGGCCTCTTTTTTCTGTATCATATAGGTCAAAACAGTCTTTTATTTCGGATAGTATCTCATCAGAAAGTTTGTAGTCCATTTTGGAGACCTTTGTCTGCGCCGGGTTCATCTTTTTCTTGGCGGCCTGAGCTAGCTTAGTTGCACCGTAGTTCATTGTTGTTCCTGAGTTACGGATGTTGGTTTTTAGTTTTTTAATAATCGATTGTAACTTACTTCCAATTAATTTTTTAAAGTCATATCGGCATGCAATGCAACACTCATCTAAATTTCTCACTAATTATTGAGAGACAGAAATGCATGTTTAGATCCTAGCAGATCAAAGATCTTCTTTATTTCGACATATGGGAACACTAATGCTAATTTTTAAAAAGCTGAATCCCATCCATCTTGTGCATAATTGCAGTTCGAATTGACAGCTGTTTTCAATATTTAGATCTCATATTGTGTATACATTTTTTCACAATTAATTGATGAACACCAAGTGTATGCTTAATATCCAACCTGCATTAATTTAGATTTAATATTTAGGTAAATTTGCTTTAAATTGAATTATGTTAGCTGACCTATTGATAAATCGACATTTCATATTATAACTACCCAATCAACTCATTTACCAATCGAATTGGAATTATCTCTAATTTATGTTTTATCTCATACAGCTCAAAAACTGTGCTAACAATATCGCTTTGAATTGTTGATTAAAACCTCCCTTATGATTTTTACTTTTCCAATTGCTTCCTACATTGACTTTCTCCTTTTATCTTGAATAAAACTTTCATATTATCTGAATTATCTAACCAGAGTTACACCAAAGTACTAACAATTTAACCTGAAATTATGCGAGGAAATCTAATAAAATTTTACGAATTGATACCACATTTACCGAGGATTATTTAATAGATGTGAACTGCTCTCGACCTAACCAAGTTTTACCGTTGAAGTTTCAAATCACCTTTACTCAGTATGAAATCAGACTGTTATCACCTTCATCCATGCTTCTGGGCAACGTTTCGATTAACCTGGCTGCGGACTGCTTCATATCAAAGGTTAGGACTACGGACGATTTATCTTTGTGTGGCAGCAGATCCGACAATTGCCAAATGAAAATGAAACAAGCCAATTAACTCAAAAAAATTGCTTTGCAATTGATAAGCCTAGCTAATACAGAAGACTTTTGCAGGACTGTCGCTTGAGTCTTAAGTTTAGCTTGCAATTATCGAAGAAGGAGTTAATTCCAGTCCTTTACAATTTCAAATGATAGATTATCAAATGAATTATTAATCAAATATTTATTTTGGTTTAATTGAAGTGTTTCTTTAGTAAATTGATCTTTGAGGTCACTTGAGAGTTAAATTAAGATATAAGTATTAATTTACTTAATCAAACTGTTTGGATCAATGAGTATTTAATAGTAAATCCAGTTGCTAGTAGAGAAGAGTCATACATGCAACAAATACTCCATGTGACATTGAGGTGATATTACTAACACTGGTGTATTTGGATGAAATTCACTATGATTAATGGAGTAATATACTCGTGTTCGTACTTTCCTCAGTTCAGGTTAGTTAGATAACACGTGTATAGTAGTGGATAGTAAACAGACTCATCAGACTCTAAAGCTATTGTTGAGATGGTGGATCGTTCATTGCATACATGAAATGCGAGAACTGATTCTACCAAATTAGATATCAAGAAGGAAAGACTTGATATCTGAATATTTGCTTAGAAAAAGATTTGGGTTGCAATTTTTTCACTTAGAATCATTTTCTCGGAAAAATTTTGAGGAAATCTCACATAAGTTATAAGTTGCTCTCAGAAGCTCAGAAATAAGAGAAAACTGTTCTATTTTGGCCATATATGACTAAATGGTAGCTACAATTCTAAATTTCCATATTGTCACTTCAAACGCGTATTTACTCATCTATTTTTTTACAATTTCACTTGGCACATTCGAGAGTCTCGCATTGCGACATCAATTTTTTGTTTGTGACATAATTTTTGTATCCTCCTACTGCGCCTATTGTAGATTGATAAAACTTCTTTGAGTTCTTTGGGCTATTCATTCATTTCAAGCAGTATTTATCATATCATTGAGGCATACTCTAGAATCAATATCTTGAGAACTACACAGCGCTCTTTCTTTTTGAGAAAGTTCTCATCATGTACCTGAATTTCTTTCCTTAAATCTCGAATTTTAATAAGTATCACTATCCGATTCAAGACCCGTTTATTACAGAATAATCAACAATTGGTTGAATTTAATTTATCCAAGAATTTTCTCCCTATACGATCTGAAGCCCAGAAATAAAGATGGTTGATATGAAAATCAGTCGTCGATGGTTCATTCAATCGAAAAAGGAGAGAATAGAAGACGTCTACAGATTTAATCCTGATAAAGATGTACTATTGGCTCTAACCCTTGAAAAAAATACAAATTTTGTCATAAAAAGCTCCTAGGAAACGGTTCTTATGGCTCAGTGTTTAAAGGAGTTCACAAAATCACAAAGGAACATCGAGCAATCAAAGCTATCGCTAAAAACAAGGTCCTGAATCCAGACAGTTTCAAGAATGAAATTGAAATCATGCGCAAACTTGTATCCTATTGGAATTTTTTCCTGTTCTAACGCTGAGTTCAAAGGACCACCCTAATATTATCAAACTGTACGAAACGTTCGAAGACTCAAGGAATATCTATCTAGTTATGGAGTAAATCACTTCCATTTGCCCTTTGGATGAACCGAGAATCTTTTTATTTTGTTGTGACCTTTCAGGCTGTGTAAAGGCGGTGAACTGTTTGAAAGAATTAATGATAAAGGTTATTTCTCAGAAGAAGAAGCTAAAGGTGTTTTCACACAAATTATCCAGGCGATAAGCTATTGCCATTCTTTCAATATTGCACATCGGTACAACTCAGATATCCGGAGATTACTTAATTATTCTTGTCTTACAGGGACTTAAAGCCTGAAAACTTCCTGTATTTGACAAAGGCCGAGGATTCTCCTTTGAAAATTATTGATTTCGGGCTTTCAAAGATCTTTAAACTTGAGAATTCAGCGGTTTCTATGTCTATGACGACTCGTGCGGGAACCGTAATTTTTACATCTATCATTCCAATCTGAAACCTTATTTCTCTAGCCTTTTTACGTTTCACCGGAAGTCCTGCAAGGCAAATACGATCAATCATGCGATATTTGGTCTGCTGGAGTGTTGTTATATATTCTTCTCTGTGGATATCCTCCGTTCTATGGAGAAACTGATAGAGAAATATTGGATGCTGTAAATAAAGGCGTGTTCGATTTTGATGGTTTGCGTTTGCTTCTACTATGCAGATCTGACAGAATTTGTAGGAGAGGAATGGCAAGATGTGTCCCAAGAAGCGAAAGATCTTATTTCAAAGATGATAACGAAGCCTGACAAACGGTTGAAGGCATCAGAAGTGTTGGAACACCCATGGTTAAAAATGAAAAGTGATAAGAAATCAACGAGTTCCATGAATATTACACAACTACGAAGCTTTATGCACAATTCAAAGCTGAAGAAAGCCGTGCTCACATTCATGGCTTCTCAACTCTCTGAGAGCGATATTCTAGAATTGAGAAAAATTTTTATGAGTCTCGATACCAACGGTGATGGCACTCTCACAATAGAGGAATTAACAGAAGGTTCGTTGAAATACGATACTTCTTTCCTTACCCCATTTGTAAACATAATAGGACTTAAAAAACTGCCGGATTTCGATCCAAAGGAGGTTAAGGCGTTGATGGCAAGTATCGATACTGATAAGAATGGGAAAATCGAGTATACAGGTATGTAGTCTTCTTTTGATCATGGGTTAATTTTACCTCTTTTTCTTTCAAAAGAATTTCTTGCCGCAAGCATGGAAAGAAGCATGTATCTGAAGGAAGAGAGACTGTATGCGGCGTTCAGGCTATTTGATAAGGATTCGAGTGGCACCATTTCTATAGAGGAACTAAAAGCGGCCCTTGGAAGTAAGATAAGTAGTGAGAAAAGGTATGACGGTGATTTTAATAGACAATGAGATTCTGGGAAACAAAGACGAAGCGTTCTGGAAAGAGCTGTTAAAAGAAGCTGATACAAATGGTGATGGAGTGGTAAATTGATTTAATGATATTGTAGTTTGAAAGAATGTGTTGTAGATCGACTATGGGGAGTTTGTTGCGATGATGAGCAATTTAAGTGGTAAAAAATAAAATATTGTTACTGTAGCGAGGAGGAGGCTCAATAATGGCTTGCTTAGAGTCTAGAAGAGTGTAATCGGAGGTATTTTTTACGAGCGACTGTTTGTTCTAGTGCTATCTTGTTCTAAATTTTATATCACTCATATTATTTGAAAATTTGATAATGAAATTGTCATTGCTTAGAAAATGTGAGATGTTGTGCATACCCACAATTTCACTTTGCCTTCTATTTATTCTGTCTAATATGCCAATTCTACCGATATGTCAGTTCTACTAACGAGCCCACCTAGTAATCTCAATAAAAACTGCTCATAATGAGTTAGAAAGTTGTTATAACCATTGAGTGAGCTTTAGAATTATGCAAATGAAACTCTCCCATCATTTAAACTCTTCAAAGAAGAGGATTGTATGAACAGTGCTACAATTTATATACATGTTTTTTGTTGAAAAAAACCAGCCGATTCATGAAGAAAACCAAGAGCAAATCTAAATTTATTTTATTTTGAATCACTCCAATAATTCATCGCTTATGGAAACAAACATACTGGTATTATCCATGTCCTTGAAGCCTCGTTTTGCAGACTTCTCGCGCTGTCTTCTTATTGCTCTGATCAAGGAGACTTTATCGCAAGCCATACGATGCTTTGAAATTTAAATTTTCGCTTCGCATAGCGCGGGCTTTATATGAAAATCCTTTTTAGGAATCAATAGTTTACAAACAACATTATATCTTAATCACGTGACAATTTTTTGTTTCCATATGTAGATTCATTGCTTTTTATACGAATTGTAGCACCTGCCGACTAACCGATCCTAAGTACCGGCAATATTACTAAGAAGCATAGAATTCTCTCTTCGGAGCATTTTTTTGCTGAAATTACATATATACCAGTCCTTAATGAGAACAAATTCAATATAACAATGCTATCCGAAGCACTACTGCAATAAAAAAAACCAAATCCTGACCTATAAACTTTAATAATCAAAAAATAAAGGAAAATACAATAAATATTATCACTTCAAGCATATTCTCGGTCGAGTTATCGACTAAAGCTTAGGCCTACTTCTTTTTTATTTGCTCTAGCAATGTTGTAATTCTTCCTTCATGATAGAAGGGTCTTTTTATGAATAAGTTCGCTTGAATTTATTTCAACTTGAGCTTTATTAATTATCTACACTGTGTAAAATATGAGTATATCAAACCAATTCCTCATTAAACCGAGGGTGCCATCGGATACAACCTCTTGCTCCTATCGTAATCATCCCCATTCCTTCTTATCTAATTTGACACTGTTACAAAGAGAGTACATCCACAGCAGAGTCAAAATTGTCTTTCAATGATTCATCTAAATATGAGCGTATACATCCATTTATGCTCTGTCTTACCACGCTTCTTAGTACATAAACAGTATGAAGACCAAACAGGAGGCTTTTCAGTCAAGGTGGGAGGCTTCTCAGCCTTGCAAACGATCGTTGAAGAGCTCAAAACTTCAGTGCAAGAAGATGGAGATGATGATGGATCCTTCAACACAAAGAAAGAGGCTTCGATTTTTCTCGGTGAAAACTCTTACGACAAAGATGGGACAAAGTTGAAAGCCCCTCACCGCCAGAGGCTTTGCACAGCTTTTTCTCTTGATGTAGAGTCTCAGAGGCAGAATAATCTTCCTTTAACGGAAAAAAACAAGCTTTTTCGACACTACACTTGGACTTGTTTTCCCACACGCTCATCACTTGATCCGGAATTTGATGATGTTGATTCAGATTTTTCATTTGATCTCGAGCGAGATGGATCTAATCAACAGGAAGTGCCTGTAAGTAACCAAGGGTCGAGAGTGAGGATACTAAGCGGAGTAGATTATTCAAGAGGCCGTTCCTGCGCGGTTGACTTGACTGTGCTAAACAAAAAAAAGAAACACCTGAAGACTAAAACCATGCAAAATATAAAAATAATGAGAGCCTTCATGGCGCAAATTAACAGTAAAAAAGGCAATATAAGGAAAAATACCGAACATTATAGCCTGAAGCCACCCAAGCCAACGCAATTGCTTCATGAAGAAGATGAGGAGGAGATCGTGAGATGCTCGACATTTCTTAATGACGGTTTTAATTCAGTCAACCCGATGACCTCGAGCCTCTTAATCGAAAAGATATCCTCACCTGAAATGCCTCTAACCAATTTGGGCGACCTGAAACTGATCAGTAGCAAAAGCAACCCAGTATGGGCTTGCACTAAGAGAGACTATATCGTCACTGCCCTCACTAACCCTGAAAATATTCGAGATTCGCTAAGAGTATCATTCACTATGACCCATAAACCCAAGCAAATCATTCTGGATACATCCAAGGTTAAAAGCTTCATCGCACAACTAGCACAGGAAGCAGCAAATCATAACATAATCGACGCAATAAAGCTTGACGAAAGGAAATCTGATGAACCCTATATATTATATAAAAGAGGAGAGAGCAAGCTTGTTTCCATGTTCACGACAAATATCCAAGCGATAGATCTCGATAAGTTTTTGAACCTGATTTGCGAATACAAACCCTCCTTCAACGAAAACGCTCTTAGGTTCCTCGAATTTCAAAGAAGCACTTTCTTAAGGATTCTGTTGCTCTGTCATGACCTTTTCTGCTCTTCATTGGACTTGCTTATCCAATTAATAAAGAGATTTTTCATTGCAACCCCCAGCAAAATGTCGCAGAAAGAAGCTCTGATGTACGACAAATGCATCCGAACTCCAGCTCAATACATCATTCTGGATATCATTGCGACCTGGATTGAAATACGAGGAAAAGATTTCTTTGAGAATAACCATCTTTGCGTTTTTCTCGAGAGTTTCATTCAATATACTTCCAGCGGAGAAGCAGTTCCAAGCGTGAATGAAAGAATCAAAAAGGCTCTGAAGCTCCTGTCAAATTATCTGAAAAAAAATAATACGAATTTCACAAATGATTCAAAAACTGTCATCAAGACCGAGACGAATTTATTTGATTCACAAATCTCTCAGATGTTGATGCTCAATATAAACGTCGAAATGGACATCGAAGGAATCACTGAATATTTTTTCCGCTATAACGCAAAACAAATGGCTGCTAATATGACTCGAATAGACCTCCGCTATCTGAAAGCGCTGAGAATTCGGCATTTGCCTCATAATTCCATGAACCTCGAGGACTTTATTTCTGAGGAAGAGAAATTCGCTTTCGTCAGTCAC